>BNJU01005291.1_pt1 | contig 86593 bp, 118 predicted proteins | sample 8539281 | NCBI WGS metagenome assembly BNJU01 (sample SAMD00202456, study PRJDB9452) | human saliva metagenome | isolation source: human saliva | place: Japan
ATGAAGGTATATTAATTGTAAAATATGTTGGGTAAGGTATAAAAATTATACAAAATTGGAATAAGGAGGTATTTTGATGAATTATCAAAATTGAGTGAACGAGAGAATGGAAAAGACTCTAAAAAGCCAATAACTATTTATTCGCCAATAAATGGAAGAACTTGAACTTATTGCCAGCTGTCCAAGAAAGAAGTTGATTATGCTATGGATACTGCCGGAAAGGCTTTTACCTATGGAGAGAGCATTATCGGCTATTAGAAAACGGCTTATTTGAATAAGGCTGCAGATATTCATGAAAGAGATAAAGATAAAATTACAGAAACTTAGCAAGAAGTTGCAAAGGAATTGAGCTGCTGTTCAAGTAATGAAACGGCGGTTGATTGATATGCTGCGAAAGGACTTAGAATCACAGGTGAATTTGTAAGTAATTGGTGGATTTGAAGCTGAAGCAGAAAATATGGAACGTAAGAAACCAGTTAAGTTGTGCGCAATCGCACCATTTAACTATCCAGTAAACTGTCAGCATCTAAAATTACTGCATTAATTGGAGAAATGTAGTAATTGCAAACCGCCTACACAAGGTTCAGTGTGTGGATTGTTATTAATTAAAGCATTTGCAGCTTCAAATTCAGCAGGAGTACTAAACTCTGTGCTGGAAAGGTTCTGAAGTAGGTGTTGGTGAACATAAAAAGTGAACTTTATAAACTTTACAGGAAAGTACGCAATTGGGGAAAAAATTGAAAAACTGCCAGGAATGAGACCAGTATGCTTGAATTGGGTGGAAAAGACATGGAATCGTGTTGGAGGAGCAGCTAATTTGAAAAAAGCTGCAAAAGATACGTATCAGGGAGCATTCGGCTATTACCGGACAAAGATGTGCTGCTATCAAAAGAGTGCTGGCAATGGACTCTGTTGCTGATAAATTGACTAACGATAAACAGAAGTTGAAAAAACTAACTGTGGGAATCGGCACCGACAACGCGATATTACAACAACGATGATGATACTCCATCAGCAGACTTTATTGAAAGGTTGATAAAAGATGCTGAAAAAGGTGCAAAACATTGACAACAGTAAAAGAAAAACTTAATATGAGCGTGGTTTTTGATGTAACAGCAAATATGAGTACATGGGAGGAAGCCATTTGGACGTGTGCCGGTATCAGGAATAAAATCTGTGAAGCAGTGAAATTGCAAACAAATCTGAATATGGCTTCAATCAGCAGTACTCATGAAAATTTCCCATTGGCATTTGCAGAAATCGCTTTGAAAACTAGCGTAGAACTGTCTACATAAATAACAAGACTCAAAAGAGAGCCTGACGTCTACTTCTTAGGGAATCAAAGCTCATAGGGAGCAGGGAGTTCAAGGAATAAACATGCAGCGCCAGAGCATGACCAAAGAGTTAAACTATTGCGTTGATATATAGAAATTTGAGAGATGTTTTCTTTTGAAGAGAGACATCTAGGCCCAGATAAAAAGCTTATTTGTACAGGAGGTTTTCCCATGAGGTATGTAGCCATGGTTCTATCTCGCATTGGCAACTGCTAAGTTGCTCTTATTCTCGTAAATTCTACAGGAGAAAAACAGGAAATATAAGGTGCTTATGCAGCAGTGAGGAAATCTATAGACTGTGAGCCTTTAAGATAGCAAGATCTGTTAGTAAAAATATATATAGAGGAAATGCTATGAAAAAGATGCATGATGACTTTTGCTGCACTCTGGTAGTACGCAACAGGACCAAAAGGTTCACTTATACTCATGAGAGGTTTTATTCTACAGATAAAGTTCAGAAGGCTGTTCATTTGTGTCTGAATTAAGGACGACATTAAGAAGAAGTCTAGAATGAAAAGGAGGCCCAATTAATGTAGCTGATATTGATGACACATTGCTTCATCTCATGACACTTTTATCTATGGCAACGTATGGCTTCCTGTAATTCCAGGAGACAAAAGAGCATGTCAGTTACCTTACGTACCAAAAGAAATTACACGGGATTATGTAGCTGAAAATGGAGATGAAATTCTTGACCCCAAAACAATCTGCACAAAGAACTCCTGATAAAAATGCACGCGAAAGAGGAGACAACGTATTTTTCTTATCACCAGGAAGAACAAAACATTCAAAGACACTACACTTTCTGCAAAACTTTCTGAAACACATTGCAAAGATACTTTGACTACCAAAAAGAAATTTGCGTGAGTAGCCATCTGACACACCAACGAGGTGGCTGATGTAAATATGATGTTCATTCTGCATCAAAACACAACGTTTCAACTCACTACGCGACGGTGATGATGAGATATCCCAGCGCAAGAGAACTAGGAATAAGAGGATACAGAGTTCAAAGAGCTTTACAACTCTACAAACTCACAAAAATGAACAGTGGTGGCTGGTGGGAGAAGAAGCTGGCCAAACTCTGCATGGTAAAATATTATAACATGTATTTTCTAGAAGTGTCATAACTCGATTTTGATTTTGTGTACTAGTGATTGAATTTTTAGAGATATATATTTATACTGCATACTGAACCAACGGTTGTAAAATATGGCACGCGTGAGCTCATTCCATTACGTGAAACGCGGCTTTTGTCAAGAGAACAATCCGTCAGGAACTTCACAAACTTTCGATGCCATATTGAAACGTCGGAGGTGGTCTCAATGATGAACTTGTTGACTGTTTTGACAGTTATAATCATTTTGTTTTTGATTTTTAACAGTCAAAATAGCGGTTGAGTGCCCTGTCTGTCGTCAATCTACCTTTTTCCCACTCAGTTGAACTTTGCTGGTGAGTATTGTTCTTTTCTTTATTTTAGCAGTTTTTAGCAGATTTTGAGAATCGCAGAACAAGCAAATTGTTAAGGGTACATGTTGGCGTTTATCAAAATACGCTCGAGACCTATTTAAAAGTGTCGAACTGATAGAAATTATATAATTTGGGGTTTGAGCAAAATAGTCTTAATTTCTTGAGTTTGTGCCAAACTAGTCTACTATAATCAAGGCAAGCATTTAAAAGAGAGTAGCTTTATGTGATTGTTATAATAAACTCTTTATTCAAGGTTGAAATATTGCTAAAGCAGTGCTGTAAATATAGTAAGCAAAATTTTACGAGGCAGAAAAATAGAGAGTCTAAAGAGGATTTTTCTTTACGTCAAGTTTGTTGATATACCGTATGGCAATTGGCTATCACTTTTGCAGGATTTACTATTGCTAAAATGTTAAATGTTCCGTATTCTTGATCTCGATAGGAACAGTTTTTATAAGTCATGTCTCGGTGGTCCTGGGTACTGCGACGTACGGTTGCTGCAGGTAATACAGGTGGAGCTACTGAATCGACATGCACCTGGTGGCATTTTATACCAGTTGGAATTTTGGTGCTGCTGTAATGGAACATTGACTCAGATTTAAATAGAAAAATTGCGTTGGCAAGCCAGTAGTTTTCAGTTACTAATGTTGGCGGATAGTTAGTATTAGTTCATCTACTCTAATAACACTAATGTATGGTGGTGAATACGCTCGAATGCAACTGAGTTTTTGACTTGCATGTAAAACAAGGGATAAACTTAAAAGTTGCAGCAACTTTCATCTAATTTTATTTCAGAAATTGGTGATAAAGTAATAACAGTTGTTACTGCGATGATTGTTGAAAGTGCATGTCTGATAGATATTTGATTAAACTTTAAGCCATTGGAGAAAACTATGTTACACGGAACAAAATAGAAGTGGAGAAACGAGCTGATATTTTTAGAAGGTCTGTATCCGCTTTACAAAGTATATTTGTACCTTATCTTATAATTTCAGCATTTTACTCATCCTGCAAATGACTTTTATGGCTATGGTAAAGCTGTTATGGTTTGTGCTGAGAATTTTGGCAAGCGTCTGGAAAAGTGGTGCGTATCAAAAGAGTCTTCTGGGTTTATTTTTATTGACTGTAGTTAGTATTTGCTGCACAAAATTACGTTATTTGTCTAAATGAAATGGTAGCAAGCAAGTGGGATTACAATTTATGTAAAGCTGGATTACTAAAAAGCTGTAAAGAAATCCCACATCAAGCTATGAGATCGTCGGCCAGTTACATCATGTGACTGCTTATTTCTAATAAAGGATTTCACGGTAGCTCTTGAGGAATAAAATCCTAAATTTGTACTGTCATAACTGCTTTTCATCTCGTTAATTCTGAAATGAGAAAAACAGGCTGGCGTATCTCGTTCACGGCGTCTGCAAGAGGTGTGAAACACAGAGGAAATATTTGTTTGTGAGAACATAGGGCTGCTTGCTATTTGTGCCATTAGTCCCATCTTCATGTTTAAATACTGGAGGAAAGAGCGATGCATTGAGGCATCGTGGTTTTCGATTGGAGAAAACGGACAATATTGCATGATATAGAAGAAACAAAAATGATAAAATTATGAAATTAGTGCTGGCTATTTTATAGTGCCATGTATTTATTGGAGGGTTTTGTATGGGTTATCAAAATATGAAAATCAGCAAACTACAAATATCCGCTTTGAAGAAAACAAAGCACTTATATTATTGAGGATAAGGCGTACGGGCTGTAATTGGATAGGGAGGAGCAGAAAGAAGCTGACATTTTACCGGCATGTTGAGGCTGTTGTGCCTGATTTTATATAGGGGAGACTGAGGTGGAAAAGCAGTAACTGCTGGAAGATAAAGAACGCAGGACTGTTCTCCAAAAGGAACGTGCCGTAAAATTGGATTTGTTTTCAGAACTCGTTTTGCACAGATTAGTGCAAAGATACTGTGATGAAACGGCTATGGACTTGAAAATTTGGGTTTGAGACAAAGGAGATAAATACTCTAGAGCTGAAAAATAGTGAGCAAACCGTTTGAAATTAAACTACTGTGACAAATCGCATATGACTTGTGCGGCGGACAAAAGCAAGAGAGTGGCACCTACTGCAATCTCGCAATTATCTTGGATCTGGTATATTCTAGTTATTGACGAGCCAACTTCTGCTGTAGCTTCGATCCAAAGGAACAGAAGATGATTTCTGAGTATAAAATTTAATGGCAAAATGGCTGAAAATGCTGTCAATTTTGGTTGAGCAGCAAAGCTTAGAACTTATTGTGCAGAATTTGCAGCATAATAATCTGTCCTTGATGAAGGAACATTTTTGAGCGAGAAAGCTGGAAGAAGTTTTAAATAATAAAATCTTGCATAGGAAAGTTGGAATGACAGCAGCCTTCTCGTGCTCGCCTATGAACTTGAAAAACGAGAAGAGATTGAGCTTTGAAGAAATTCCTATAACAAGGAAAAAGATAGTGGAATTATTGAAAAAATAAAATTGTTAAGCAAATCTTAAAATAATATTTATTTAAAAGGAAAAAGTATGAAACAAAAGATTTGAAAAATAGAATCGTTCTTGTGACACGTACACTGAATATCCTGCTGATGTGATTGTCAATGCCGCAAATTCTTCTTTACTAGGAGCAGTGGTGTTGATGGTGCAATTCATGAAAAGGCGGAGAGAAATAATGAAGACTGTATGAAAATACGCGCTTCTCAAGGAAATGCAATGTTGGGGGCATGTGACAACAAGAGCAGGAAATATGCCATATAAAATATGGTCATACAGTTGAGCTGTCTGCAGATCAGGAAAAATAATGAAGTAAAATTTTTGCAGAAAAATTGTTAAAAATGCCTATATTTCAAGTTTTAGAATTGGCTGATAAAGCTGAAAAATATTTCCTTTCCAGAAATATCTCGACAGGGTGTGCAGATTTCAAAAGATTTAGCTGCAAAAACGTCTATTAACGCTGTGGTAGAATATTTGGAAAAAGAGATTTTTATAGAAAAAGTAAATTTTGTATGTTTTGAAAAATGAAAAAATTTTGAAGGATTTATAGAAAGTTATTAGGAAGAAGAAAGGATTTGAGTGGCCGCAACTAAAGGAGCTATAATTATGAGTTATTACTGTACGTGAATTTTTAAATATCCTAATGGTACTGAAAATGTGCTTAATGATGTTTTCTCTTAGCAAAGTTGCAAAAGGGGAGAAAAGCTGCGACTATCGGGCAGTAGTGCTGGAGGAACAACGATGCAGTAAAAATGGTGGAATGGACTTTGTAAAAGCCAGTAAGTAAGGAGATGCTGCTGTAGATGACTGGAATACCAAAGAAGGTACTGTTGCTAAAATGAGCTAAACAGTCGGATATGTCTTTCTAAAATCCTTAATAGTGGAGTATATTTCACAACAATGTTTACTGATGAGCCAGCCTTTGAGCACTAAACAGTCTCCTGATGAAACATGGTGGAAAATGCTATGAAAAATTAACGGAACTTTGAAAAATATCAGTAAAAGGAAAACCGCATACAGTCGCCTGGTATTCCATGAGTAGTGTATAGCAATTGCCGTGCAATGGTGCAATGGGTTCAGACGTTATTGTAATGGATGAGCCGACAACAGCAGGGCAGATTTTAGAGAATGAGGTTTCGCATAACTGATTGATGAACTTCAAAAAGCAGGGAAAACTATTATTACAATAACTCATGATATGGAATTTGTAGTACTTTTGATAGGGGTAATTGTAATGACAAATGGAAAGGTTATCGCTGATGGAGATAAACGTGATATTTTCAGCAATTTGACACATGGAGCAAAGGGTAAAACAGCCATATACGGTGGTTGGCTAAGAAATGGAAATGGATGAGAAGGTTTTGTCTGTGAAGGAAATTTATTGAAATTATTAAAATATATATTAGTTGTCTTGCAAAATGAAAAATTATACAAATTAAAATAATTAAGATTTTGATTTTTAAAATAACAGAAAGCAATAAAATAAATTAAGTAGGAAAACAATCTCCAATTTCTATGTAATAGTACAATTGTCCCTTTTAAAAACGAAAAGTAGTATTTAGAAAATAATGGATTTTATATTTCTTGCTGAAAATATTTTAATAAATTTGTTATTTTAAATGGGGTTTAGTATAACATAATCTATAAGAAATTTGAGTTGCTCCTCAAATGTTTATTTTATCAATTTATAGCTTTATTACTTTATAAGATACTGATTAAAAATTTTTATAATTCAATTTTCCTGTTTCTATCAATCTTTTCCTAAAAATATCTGTATTTTTGAGCTTTTTCTACATTTCTTTTCTTTTGGCTTTTTGTTTTCAATATTATTTATTGTAGTTATCATCATAAACAAAAATTTTTCCTGTCAAAATTATAGTTTTTACTCATTACTTGCAGAAAAGTGTTGCAATATTATTTAAATAATAATCAATTCCTTTTGAAATTCATCAACAAATTCGAATATTTAAAATGTAAAACTTAACTGTGGGGTAGGATTCTTCATCTGACATTGTAAATTTATCAGTTTCATTTATTGCTCCAAAAGTTTAGAGTTTCATCTATTTCAGGCTTTTAAGTTTTTCACACCATTATCATTAGCTTCTTCCTGTAATTTTTATAAGTTTTAAAAATAAAAGAAATTTGGATATTTTGTTTATTTGATTAATAATTTTGTTTTCTCATCTAAATCTTCAATATTTCCATAATAAGGACTTTCATGCTCCAAATTTCATAATCTGTTGGATTAGCCTTTTCAAAAATATCCATATATATCCATTTTTTATATTTTTCAAGTAAGAGACGGACAAATAAGTTTACATGTTTCCTGCTACAGATATAATTATTTCTATCCTTTTCAAGCAAAATTTTTCCGGATTTTCCAAATATTCTGCTCCATCAATACCTCCGCAGTTTCAAAAAGCATTCATCATCATGTTCTTCATCAAGTTTAATGGTTTCTTCAATAATTTTCATGTTTAATCCCTTTTGCACTCAGTTTTATAGATAATACGTTTACACTTTCTGCATTCAAAAATTCCAAAACGCTAAAAATAATAAAAAGAGTCGTTAAATTTTTCATTTTATTTATATCCTTTCTTTTGTTTAAAAATATCTAATTTTGAGGAATAGTCCTCAAAGACTTCTATTTCAATTGTTCTGTCAACATCTTTTTGTGAGTAATGTCTCGTAGTAATGATTTTCTTTCATTTTCAAAACTCCATCCGTAGTCTCTCTCAATTACGTATACTGTCCTCTTTCTCATTAGATAAAGTTGTCTTTATTTTTAGGTTCTTCTACTATCTGTTCCTCTTGCAACCCACAAAATGTCAAAATAATCTAGAATCCAAAATCCATTTTTACACCCTGTATTTTCAAAGCTTTTTCCATTTACATAAAGTTCCTTGCTATTTGAAATAATTTTCCTAATTTCTTTTCAAATCCTAACATAACTGTCTAAACTGAAATATATTTATATTAATTTGAGAGTTATTACAATTAGACAAACTGATAGGCTCATCTTTAAATATTTTCTTTTTAATCCTCTCGTAAAATTTCAAAATCTCGGGTTTCTTCATATTCTTTTTCATACTCATTTACAAAAATCCTGTTTCCATCAAACTTTTGAAAATTCCAAAATAACTATTAACCAAATAGATATAATATTTTATTAATTTTTAAAAATCCTATTATAACCGGAATAATCTACATACATTAAACTATTCATCAAAGTAAACAGATATCTTTTATCTTTTCCCTTTTAATCGATACTCATCATAAAGCATACATATTTTTAATTCCTAATATTAAAATCGTTTTTAAAATATTTTACAATATTAACAAAAATTTTTCAAATTAATTTACAAAGGAGATAACATAAAATTTGTAATTGCATAATATTATATTATAATGAAATATATAATTATTTAAAATTAGTGAAAAACTAATTATTTGATAATATTTTTCAGAAAAGGGAACATAATGGAAAAACAGTATTTTGAAAGTTTTTGATAATAAAAATACCTTATTTATTTTTAGTCAAAAAGAAAAATATAAAAACTAATATTGTAATCTTTCATGGAATGACTAGAGCCTGTTGGAAGATATGCTGAATTTGCGGGAGTTTTTGGCTTCTAACGGGTATAATGTATCGTTATGGAAATTCGTAGGCATGGAGAGCTGAAGGACGGTGAAATTGGAGATTTTGGAAAAATGGAATAAAGGCTGTCTTTTAAAGATATTGAGCATCTTTTTGAAAAAATATAAAGTTGGATCAAATCCTCAATAATACTACGATTTCTTTGGACATAGTATGGGGTCTTTGATTGGAATGCGATGGGGAAATTGAAAAATAGTTACAAATATTTTATTTTGTCGGGTTTTCCATTGAAAAACTCAGATGGAAGCTGTCAGGAAAAGTTTTGCAACTATTCTGGAAAGAGTTATTTTCAGAAAAGTTTTCTGCATTTAATAAAATTTTTCAGAAAAATGAATGCATCCTTTTGAGCCAAACTCAAAACAAAATTTGATTGGCTGACACGAGATGAAGATTGAAAAGTAAAAAAATATGAAGAAAGTGAACTTTGTGGCTATTCTGTAACACCAAAGTTTTTCTGGAATTTTTCCACAATGGGATTTATTAACAGAAAATTATAAAAATTGGATGAGTATGCAAAAATATTGGCTGTTTACGGAACTGATGACAAAGCGATTGACACTTACCATATAAGTAAGATTTTTAATATATTTAGAAAGAAAAAAAGAAGAATAAATGTTCTTGAAAACAGGATGGACGGCATGAATCTCTTAAATGAAATAAACAAATACAATTTATCATGAAATATTGAAATGGCTGAATGTAAATTTCGATTTATTAAATATTATGGTTTTTTGCAAAACATGCAAAATAGATAAAATTAGTAAAATGTATAAACAAAAATAAATATTTGTAGTAAAAATTCAAAAAATTTCAAAAATAATAAATTTTTATTGAAAAATATGATATAATTAAGAAAGTTAATTTTAAATAGGAGGAAAAATGGGTGTATTTGATTTTGTAAAAATATTTAGAGTAAACTAAAAGTATTTCAATAGATTTAGAACTGCAAATATATTGATTTACGATAAGCAAAGAAAAAAAATAGTATTAAACGAGCCATCTGTTGTTGCATGATAGAAAAACAGGAAGATTAATTGCAGTTGGAAAAGAAGCTAGAGAAATGTTGGGAAGACTCCTGACAGTATTCAAGCTATTAAACCTTTTACAAGATGGAGTTATCGCAGATATTGACTCAACAGGAAATGATTACATACTTTTATTCACAAAATTTATGGAAATTCGTTGTTCAAGCCTGAAGTAATGATTTGTGTGCGATTGAAGTAACAAGTGTTGAAAGAAAAGCATTGTTTGATGCAGTAAAAGGCGCTAAAAAGACATACATTATTGAAGAAGGAAGAGCCGCTATTATTGGTTCTGGAGTGGATATTTCACAACCTGAAGGAAGCATGGTAATTGATATAGGTGGAGGTTCTACTGATATTGCAATTCTTTCGCTAGATGAAATTATTGCAAGTAAATCAATTAGAATTGCTGGAAACAGATTTGATGAAGATATCGTAAGATATGTAAAAAGAAAAATATAATTTATTAATTGGAGATAGAACTGCTGAAAAATAAAAAGATTTAGGTTCAGCATTAAAAGTTCAGTCGCCTGAAGTTATGGAAATAAAAGGTAGAGATTTTGGAAACTGGAATTCCTAATACTGTAGAAGTCAATGCAAATGAAATTTACGAAGCAATCGAAGATTCTTCTATTCCAAAATTGTAAACTCTACAAAAGAAGTTCTTGAAAAATGTCCGCCTGAATTGGCAGCAGATATTTTGGATAACGGAATTGTAATGACTGGTGGAGGTTCTTAATCAGAAACTTTATTGACATGATGGAACAAGAAGTTGGAATTAGTATTCTTATCTCCAAATCCACTTGATTCAGTAGTTTTAGGTGGAGGAGCTGCATTTGACAACAAGAAATTATTAAGAACTCTTTCAAATGAAAGAAAATTAATATTTGTTGTTAATTTTAAAAAAAGAAAAAGAAAATGAGAAAAATGAAATTACAGAAAATAACTGAAAAAAATTTAAAAATGAGGCAAATCAGGATAAAGTGAGCGCAAGTTATCTCTTTTTACGGTGATAAGAGGTTGACTTGCTTTCTATGCACTAATGTTTTCAAAAATGATTATGACAAAGGATGTGCAGAATGACGCTGAAAGAGAGAAAATCGAACGGCTTTATTAATAATTTTCAATATCCTGACATTGAAATAATAAATAAAAACAATGAAAACATAAAAATTGACGAAGTGCGAGAAATCATCTATTCATCAATAGAATCTTCATTTAATTCACCAAAAAGATATTCATTCTGTGTGGAATCGAAAAATTTGCGAAAAGAATTTTCAAACGCACTTTTAAAAATTTTGGAAGAGCCCCCGCAAAATGTATATTTCATACTTCTATCAAAAACATTAAACATCATTTCCACAATAAAATCCCTGCACATTCAAATTTCATCTATCTGGAATGAATAACGACGAACTGGGAGTAAGCAAAGGAAATTTACTATTTCTTTGATGGAAATGAAAACGATATTTTAGAATTTAAGAGCAAAATCTCTCACTTGATGATATTGAATTTAAAATTAATACTGTAGAAGATATTTTTACAAATTATTTTTGAAATGAAAAATTACACAACTGGAGAACTAGTTATGAAAAATAATCTAGATTTGACCATAAAAATATAATAAAAAGTATTGAACTGTTGACACAACGAATACGCTTCTGGGATATTGAAAATGTGTATTTTTTTATAAACGAAATTGAAAATGAACTGAAAAAGGAAAAGGAATTTCTGATAAGTTTTCTTTCAAAAATCATTATAAATGTTAAGCATTCTGTAGAAGTAGAAGATTTGAAAAATTAATAAATTTGAAAAACAGCATTAGAAGCAATGTAAATGTGAAAAGTTTAATTTTTAACTTTTTGATATTTTACAAAGTTCTTAAAAAGAAGAAATTAATACTATTTCCCATTTAAAAGAGTAAATATCAAAAATTCATGAAATTAAAGTCATTTTTTTACAATATTATGCTATTATATCCTTTTAATTAAATTTTGTCATTAAGTATCCATCTAAAGGACTTTTATATTTAGAATTTGATAATTACTATGTATTATTAATACCTATTTTCATTCAATCATAAATGTAAGGGAAATCAGACGCCATGTTTCCTTAGCAACCTACTTTTATCATAAACATCTTTTTATAAAACGAAAAATCAAACTGCTTGCAAAACTACGCTCAGACAATTATTTTCCTTTAACGAAATTTTTGACTTATTTAATATTTTCAAATGTAAAAGCCTAGAATTTAAAATATAATAATCTATATAATTTAGTTACAGAATGTCGTGATTTTTTTGAATGAAAAACGATTGTCTGAGCGTTAGCGAGTTTTCGTTTTTGTTTCAAAAATGCTGTAGACAAAGCTAGGGTTGCAAGGGAAATGGCGACTGATTTCCCTTACTTTATGAATAAAAGACTATGAAAAATATTTATTAATAATAAACAGTTTTTCAAATTCTAAATAAAAAAGTCCTTTATAGATGGATACTTAAGAATTACACTTGATTTTTTTAATAAAAGCTATCGAATTACTTATTGTAAAAATTTTATTTCTATTATTTAAATGGGATTTAGTATAATAAGGATAAAATGGGAAATAAACTGTGTATTCAGAATATCTCCCATTTTTTTATAAAGATTCAAAATATATCTACAATTTAATTTTTATCTTTTACTATCGGAACCCAAAGTTCCATTTCATAGTCAGGACTATACATATCCCCTTCACCATAAACTTCAAAATCAGGTGTCTCAGCATGTCTGTAACCTTGTTCCAGGAAAAATGTCCCTGTCACATATTTCCATCCTTCATGAATGCAATTTGGAACAATTCCCTTCAATTTTACTACAGCATATTCAGTTTCCGGAACTTCAAGTATATTAAGTCCCAAATCGTTTGCTTCGGTAACATTTTTGAATATCGTATCCAGCCATATAATTTACAGTAAACTTGCTTTCACAATTTTCATTTTTCTCAATTTCATAGCAAGCTCCATAACTTTGTCCATTTCCTAAATTTTCTAATTTTTCTGGAGATACTTTTTTAAAAAGTTTATCCCAAACATTAGGAAAATTACCGTCTTCTTCAATTCTTTCTGCTAAGCCTGCTATTTTAAAAGCCGATTTTTTCATAACTTTGATGTCCATATTTTTTCCTCCTTCAATACTTAAAGATAATCTTATAGGAGAAAAAATTTGAAATGCACTTCCTTTTCTGACTTCCTTTGGCGTGTGCCCATGAAATTTTTTGAATGCCAAGGAAAATGAATCTTGAGATTCATAGCCGTATTTAAAGGCTATTTCTATTATCTTTTCATCGCTTTCACGTAAATCTATCGCAGCACAGCTCAACTTTCTAAAGCGAACATACTCGCTTAACGGATAATCCACCATAATTGAAAACATTCTGCTAAACAGCGGATACGAATACCCAGAAAGCAATGCAATCTTTCTCTCGTCAATTCTATCAGTCAAGGTTTCTTCGATATATTTCATCGTTTCATTAAATGCCTTAATCATATATTTTCCCTCCTTACACTAAAAGTATATATGATTTTTTTCGACTTTTTCCCGATAATTCCTGTACAAATTTTATAGTTTTAAAATTCAAAAACTCCTCAATCGTAGTTTTCAGTCCCATGCTCCACATTTGAAGTTGAGATAAATTTAGCTATTTCCTTAATTTCAGGAATAGCATTTTCCACAGCCACAGGCATTCCCACGTACTCCAGCAACGGCTTATCGTTCGCACTGTCACCAACTGCAATCATTTCCTCAGGCTTTATATTTTCAATTTCTCCCAATTTTTCTCAATGTTTTTCCTTTATCCACATTTTTGTTAGCAATTTCTAGAAATATTGGTTTTGAAATTGCAATAAAATAATCATTTTCGTGAACTTTTTTCATGTGTTCCTGAGCAATCAATACTTCTTCAGGTGTTCCAATAATCTACATTTTGTAGTTTTATATATCCTTTTTTTCTAAATCTTCAAGTGAATCAAATTTTTGGAATTTCATTTTACATTGATCTGCTTCATACATTACTCCCTCTGTTGCTTCCGTTCCATAAATCGTGTCTCCAACGTATAAAATCATAGGAACATTTATTTCCTTTGAAACCTTTATAAACATTTTTCAATATCCTTTTTCCAGCCCTTCGTGAAAAATTACTTCGTTTGTCTTCATATCAATTAATTCTCCGCCGTTAAATGCCAAACATAACCTTCATACTTATCCATTTGAAGCTCTTTTTGCATACTCAAGCATCGCATAACTAGGTCTACCGCTTGCAAGCACAAATTTAACACCCTTTTCCCTTTGAACTTTCACAATCGCCTCAACATTCTCCCTTGTTATCCCATGTTCTTCATCTAATAACGTCCCGTCCATATCAGTCGCAACTAATTTATAATCCATAAAATCCTCTCACTTTCTATATTTATAATAATTTTTCTAATTCATTCAAATCTTTTTCTGTAGGTTGTCAACTTGTTGCCAGTCTTATCACTGTGTGTTTTCATCATATTTTTCCCGGAATGAAAAACTTACTGCCAATTCTTCCATTTTTATATTTTCAATTATGATAAATTGCTGATTTGTAGGTGATTCAAGATAAAATCTGTAATATGTAGAATATTTTTAATTTTTCAGATAAATTTACAGTATATTTTCCAATCCTTTTGTACAAAATCATTTTGAAAATAATGTGTCAAACTGTACTCAAGCAGTCTTCCTTAGCAAGTAATGCCCCATGTTGCTTTATTCTTGTTACAAAAATTCTTTGGTGTATTATTTTTGGTAAAAATAACTGCTTCTCCAAGTAATGCTCCAGCTTTTGTCCCCTCAAAATAAAAACATCACATAAAGTCGTGCAATATCTGAAGTGTAACATCCATATCCTGCCATAGCCCGTATGCCACCTTGCTCCATCCAAGAATAACGGAATCTTATATTTTTACAAATTTCTGAAATTTCTGTTAATTCGTTTTTGGTATACAAAGTTCCATATTCTGTTGGATGTGAAATATAAACCATTCCAGGAAAAACCATATGTTCGTGATTTTTATCTGCATAAAATGTCTGTAAATATCCCTTCACTTCATTAACATTGATTTTTCCATTGTGATGTGGCAAAGTCAAAACTTTATGCCCAGTTAATTCAATCGCTCCAGCTTCATGCGCTAATATGCCCCGTTTCAGCTGCAATCACCTTCATAAGACTGCAGCATCGAATTTATCACAACTGCGTTAGTCTGTGTTCCACCGATTAAGAAATAAACATCTGCATTTTCCACTTCACAAGCTTTCCTAATTTTTGCTTTTGCACTTTCACAATATTTATCAGCCCCGTATCCAGACAAATTCTCAAAATTAGTCTTAACAATCGCATCCAAAATCTCTTGACAGGCCCCTTGCGTATAATCATTTGCAAAATGTAACATAAATTTTTCCTTTCTGTAAAACTGAAATGATATATTGATATTATACAGGAAATAAGGGAAAAAGTCCATATAAACAAGTTGCTAAAATCTAAATTAAAACATGATTTTCCTTTTATTATTCTAACACAAAATATTGATTTTTGAATTTTTCTGCAAATAAAATATTATAGAATAGATTATCTAAAAATTCAATAATAAAGAAGGGTGAAAATTGTAAAAATTTGTTTTAATGCTAATATTTATTTTAGGAAGTTTCACTTTTGGAGAAATAACAGAACGAAATCAATAGTTTCTTTTCGCCTAAAACACAGGTTTATATTTCAAATCAGAAAGACTGGTTTTTGGACTAAGTATCAAGAAATTAATATAATTTTATTTCTTAAAGAGTCCAGTCTAATGGGATTTCTCCAGTTTTTCTTCTCTCAAAACTTCCCCAAAACAAAAAACCATCCCAAAAAGCCAAAAACTTTTTCAAGACAGTTTTCAAAAACAAATATTCTAATTTTTATTTTATCCTCCAAGATAAGCCTTTTTAATCTCCGGATTTGTAGCAATTCCTTCCTGTTCCTTCCGAATTATTTTTTCCAGTTTCCAAAACGTAGCCTCTGTCTGCAATTGATAGTGCCATATTGGCATTTTTGTTCTACTAACAGCACAGTTACGTTTTTCTTCTTTATTAATTCTTACAATTATGTTAAAAAATTTCCTGCACTAATAATGGTGCTAGTCCCATTGACGGCTCATCTAGCAATAGTAGTGAAGGATTTGACATTAAGGCTCTTGCCATTGCTAGCATTTGCTGTTCTCCCCACTCATTGTTCCTACTAGCTGTTTTTACGTTCAACAAGTCGTGAAACAGTGAGAACATATGTTCCATATCTTTTTATTTGATCGTGTCACTTTCTTGTAATGCTCCCATTTCCAAATTTTCCATACAGTCAATTCTGTAAAGATTCTACGTCCTTCAGAACATGTGCTATTCCACGGCTCACAAGCTTGTAAGCATCAATGTTAGTTACATTTTTCCCCACTTAGGAAATTCTCCCGATTTTATTGGTACAAGCCCTGAAATAGCGTGAAGTGTGGATGTCTTTCCTGCACCATTTGCACCAATTAGAGAAACGATTTCACCTTTTTTATCTGAAATGAAATGTTTTTATAGCGTGAATTCCGCCATAATATACATTTAAATCATTTACATTTAAAATATTCACTTTTCCTCCTTTTTGCTAATTTTATTTAATTTCTTCAAATTTTATTCTCCTAAATGAGCTGCTATAACTTCCTTATTATTTTTGAATCTCATCAGGAAGACCTGAGCAATAATTCTCCCAAAATTTAGCACATAAAGTCTTTCACAAATTCCCCATTACTAAGTCCATATCATGCTCGATTAGCAGAATTGCAATTTTAAATTTATTTCTTATAAAAGCTAATTGTATTCATTAGTTCTTTGTTTCGTTTGATTCATTCCTGCCGCAGGCTCATCCAGCAGCAATAATTTTGGATTTGTTGCCAAAGCTTTTCTATTTCCAATTTTTCTCTGCTGTCCATAAGACAAGTTTCCAGCTGTAATATTTGCCATTTCAGCCATATCAAAAATATCCAGTAAATCAAGCGCCTTATCTGTTATTTCCTTTCTTCCTTCCAAAATCTAGGAAGTCTAAAAATCGCTTCAAAAGTGTTATATTTCATACTGCTGTTAAGTGCCAGCTTTACATTGTCAAGCACTGTTAATTCCCTTTAAACAACCTTATATTCTGAAATGTTCGGCAACTCCCAAAGCAACTATCTCGTGGAGTAGTTTTTGATTTATACTAATCTGATTTATAGAAATATCCCCGTCAGTAGGTTTGTAAACACCTGTCAGCAAGTTAAATATTATTTGTTTTCCAGCTCCATTTGGACCAATTAATCCAACTAGCTCACCTTCCTTAATTTCAATATTAACATTATCAACAGCTCTTAGACCTCCAAAAGATATTCCCAAATCTGTCGTTTTTAATAATGACATATTTTTATCTCCTATTTTACTTCATTTTATATTTATCAAAAATATTTAATTCTAACTTTCATTTTTAATTCTTGTTATTTCTATAATTTCTAAGTTTATTAATTCTTCTCTTTGTTCCTGCAAATGTAAATTCCTTCATACCAAAAATTCCTTTTGGACGGAAAAATCATTAATGAAATCAGTATAATTGCATAAACTAAATATCTAAACTGCGAAACATCTCTCAATCTTTTCATTTAGAAGTGTCAAAATCGTTGCAGCGATAATCGCTCCGTAATACTTCCAAGTCCGCCTAACACTACCATAACAAGAATTTCTATTGAGAATAAAAATCCAAATTTATCTCAGTGTCGAAAATTCCAATATTATGAGCAAATAACGATCCTCCAACTCCAGCAAAACGCTGAAAAAGCAAATCCATAAAGTTTTACACGATTTAAGCCGATTCCTATATTTTCTGCCGATTTCATCTTCTCTAATTGACAGAATCTCTTTCCCTTTTCGAAGTCATTGCCATTACGATTATAATAATCGAGATAACTACAATGAAATATGTATTTGAAAAATCTAGAATTGTTGGGATATTATTAAGTCCAGTTGTCCACCTAAAAAGTCCAGATTTTTGAATAATATATTTACAATTTCTCCAAATGCTAAAGTAATAATTGCAGATAATCCCCTCTTAACCTTAGCGTACTTCCACCAACAAGAAATCCAAATACAGCTGCAACCAGCCCTCCAAACAATGATACCAGTATTAACTGTAAAAATGGCGGTAAATTATAATTTACGAGTATTTTTGAAATAAATGCCCTGAATATCCACCAATTGCAATAAATCCAGCTTGCTCCCAAATTAAGCTGTCCCATAAGTCCCAACTGTTATGTTTTAAGCTACTGCAAATAAAACAAAAATTAATATGTTTATATATATTCCTTTTTATAACTGAAAGCATCATTTTGGATCAAAAAGTAAAGCTTAGGACGATATAAAGTGCAATTATTGAAATAAATGTAACAACATAATTTTTACTTTTAATTTGTTAAAAATAGTTCAAATTTTTGCCATTTATATTCTTTTTGTTTCTTTATGCTTTTTCTTTCACTATCTATATTTTTGCTTTTTACATCTTTATTAGTTTTTCCATATTTCCCATTTTCCTCCTTTCAAATTATACTTTTTCCTTCATATTCTTTCCAAATAGCCCATTTGGTCTAAAAATTAATATTAATATCAGTACACCAAATACAATAGGATTTGCCCAAGTTGTAAGCGATGAACCTTTTACATATGCTTCCAGAAGCCCTAAAACATATCCACCAACCATAGCTCCTGGAATACTTCCTATTCCTCCAAATACAGCTGCAATAAATGCCTTCAATCCTGGCAGCATTCCCATATATGGCTCAATTTGCGGATAAACAATCGCATACAATGCTCCACCCAATGCACCAAGCCCTGATCCAATTGCAAATGTTATGGCAATAGTCTTATTTACATTAATTCCCATAAGCTGTGCAGCTCCTGTATCCTGCGAAACTGCTCTTGTTGCTTTTTCCTAATTTTTGTATTTTTAATAAATAAATTTAAGGCAATCATACAAATTGAAGTAACTACAATTACAAAATATTGTAAGCATGCTGATGCTTAAAAAAATCCTAAATTAATCTTGTTGTTGTTTGATAAAAATGCTGGTATATATTTCTGATCAATAACTTTTGGATTTGCTCCAAATATTATAAGTGCTAAACTTTCTAGCAAAAAGCTCATTCCAATTGCTGTAATAAGTGCTGAAAATTTTAGTGCATTTCTAATTGGACGATATGCAAAAATCAATTACAACTCCCATAATAGCACATAAAATAATTGATAAAACAATAGCTAGTATTAATGACATTCCATTTTGACACAGCGATAAGTGTAGCATAAGCTCCCACCATAAGTATATCTCCATGTGCAAAAATTTATAAGTTTAACGATACCATAAACCATTGTATATCCCAACGCAATAAGGGCATAAATGCTTCCAGTCTGCAGTCCGTTAATAGTCTGTTCAATAAAGCTCTTTAACATATTTAAAAACTCCTCATACTTTTTACTCATACGTTTATTTTCTACTCATATACTTAGGCAACCTTAAAACTATACTCATATTTGTATTCAAAAATTAGTATAATCTTAAAGCTGCTTACGTATATTTACCCAAATTAATTTCTTCTTTTTAGATAAAAAGTTCCAGAGTGTTAGAAGAAAAACTTCTCCTAACAACCGAACTTTATAATAATTATTATTTTTCTATATTATTTCTAGAATTTTTTTCCTTCAATGTAAGTTTTCCGTCTTTCACTTCAATAAATGTAACTTTTTTTCTCAGGATTTCTTTCTGCATCAAATTTTAATGAACCAGTAACTAAAGTACCAGTCAAATTTTTGATTGCTTCTCTTATAGCATCTTTTTGAAGACAAGTCAGAAACATTTTTAATGCTGTTTCTAAAAATAGTTCCTGTATCATATCCTAAAGCAGCGAAAATAATTGGATCTATTTTATATTCATTTTTGTATGCAGCAATGAATTTTTGTACATTTTTGATCAGGATCGTCTGGTGCAAACTGACTTGCGAAAACTGCTCCATTTGCAACTTTTTCCAAAGTTAGTCTGGATTCCATCCCATCCATCTCCACCCATAAATTGAGCGTTTATTCCAAGTTCTTTTTGCTTGTGTCAAGATTAATCCAATTGTGTTGTAGTAATCAGGTACGAAAAATTACTTCAGGATTATATCCTTTTACTTTTGTAAGTAATGCTCTAAAGTCTTTGTCATCAGCAGTATATTGTTCTTCTTTTACTTGAATTCCTTCTTTTTTAGCTTGTTCCTTAAATGCATTTGCAAGCCCTACAGAATAATCACTTCCTGTATTTGTTAAAACTGTAACATTTTTACGTCCTTTTGATTTTTGCATATTTTGCAACAACAACACCTTGATAAGGATCTGTAAATGTAGTTCTAAATACATAATCTTTTCCTTTTGTAATATCAAATGCAGTTCCAGTTGCTGTAATCATAGGAATTTTAGCTTGTTGTGCAAGCGGTGCAATTGCAAGAGATGGTCCGGATGTAACTTCTCCTACAAAGATGTCAATTTTGTCTTGTGAAACCATTTTTAAATGCATTAATTGCTTCCTGTACATCACCTTTACTGTCTGCTTCTACAATTTCAATTTTTTACCATTAATTCCACCAGCGGCATTTATTTCTTTTACTTTCAATTTAAATCCGTTTATTGTACTTTGTTCCATATTGTGCCACATTTCCAGTTAATGTCTCCTATAACACCAACTTTTATAACATTCTTGTCCTTAGATGCTTTTTGCTCACAGCTTAGCACAAATAATGCCAATAATGAAACTAAAAATAATATTTTTCATTGTTGTTCTCCTCTACTATATTTTTATAATTAATTTATTTTATAAATTAAAAATTTTTTTCTTTTAATGTAAGTTTTTCCACCCTTTTACCTCAATAAATGTAACTGCTTTTTCAGGATTTCTATCTGCATCAAATTTTAATTTTTCCAGTTATAGATCAATTCCACTAACTCCATTCATAGCTTCTTTTATAGATGGGCCCTGTCAAATCTTTTTGCTGATTTCAATGCAGCTTCCACAATTTCACTGTGTCATATCCAAGTGCGGCAAACATTATTGGTTCTTTATGGAACTTAGCTTGGTAATCTTTCATAAATTTCTGAACATTTTCAGCTTTATCTTCCGGAGAAAATTGGCTTGCATAATTGCTCCTTCTGCAACTGCTCCAAAGTTAGTCTGAATTCCGTCCCATCCATCTCCACCAAAAATATTGAGCTGTTATTCCCAAATCTTTTGCTTTGAGAAATAATTAATCCAATTGTATTGTAATAATCAGGTATGAAGATAGCTTGTGGATTTTTGTCCTTTTACTTTTGTTAAAATCGCTTTAAAAATCTTTATCATCATTTGTATATTTTTCTTCAGTAATAGTTATTCCATCTTTTTAGCTTGTTCTTTAAATGCGTTTGCAATTCCTACAGAATAATCATTTGAAGAATTTGTTAAAATTGCAATTGATTTTACACCTTTAGCTTTTTGCATATTTTTGCAGTAGCAGTTCCTTGATAAGATCTGTAAATGTAGTTCTAAATACATAATCTTTTCCTTTTGTGACATCAAGACTTGTAGCAGTTGCTGAAATCAAAGGTACTTTTGCTTGCTGTGCAAGTCCTGAAATAGCTTGTGATGTAGCTGATACAACTTCTCCAATTACAACACTCACTTTATCCTGTGAAACCATTTTTTAAAATGCATTCACTGATTCCTGAACGTCTCCTTTGCTATCCGCAATGACAAGCTCAATTTTTTTCCATTAATTCCACCTGCATTATTAATGGCATCAACTTTAAGTTCAACACCTTCTTTTACTGCAGTTCCGTATTGTGCATAATTTCCAGTAAGCGGTGCAATAACTCCTATTTTTTTATAACATTTCCATCAGTTGATTTTTTTCCATAGCCAACAATAAATGCCGTGACTAATAACATCATCAGAAATATTTTTTTCATACTCTCATCATCCTTTCTCTCTTAAATTCTTTTGCATCGTCAAAGCATTGTTAGACATATAATAAATATCAAATAAAATACTATTACTATTAATCTAAAAACAAACTTTCACTTACTTATGTCTAATATTATATCATAAAAAGGGTAAAAGAAATGAAATTATTTTTAAAAATTTATTGTATGCTCAAACTAATAAAATCAATAAAAATAAAATCTACACGATTACCAAAATTCTTAATATAAACCAATATTAATTTTTGATAAAAATATTTTGTTTATCTAATTATTTTTCAAAAACTACCATATCGTGGTAGCAAAAATACTATCTATTTTTATTTACTAAATATTAATTTCCTAAATTGAAATCATAACCTACACCAAGAGATACTCTTCCGTAGTTAGCATTATATTTAGATTTAACACCCTAAAGGTCCTTCGTATTCATATTTACCTTTATTTTCTTTATACATAAGTTCCACATTTACGTTGTTGACGTTGATTCCTCCACCTACACCGTAGTAAAGTCCACCTTCTGCTTTATATTTACCTAATCTACCATAATCACGATCTCCATTATTGAATGAATATCCTAAGTCACCTTTAACATAAGGTTTAACAGTAGTTTGTGTATCAAATGTATATTTAGCTGTTCCATATACAGGTATTGAATTATAGTTTTTTTCAAGTTTTGTCCTGAAACTTTATCTTTTTAAATCTTTGTGGAATTGGAATGCAGTCCTCCTCCTAATTCTAATCCTGGAACTACTTCGTTTCTATACTCAACTCCAATTTCTCCGAACTGTTTTTAGTTTTTGATTTTTGTAGTTTTGTCCATAATGGTATTTACCACCCTAAATCTAATCCACCCTTTTGCTTCAATTTTTCCAGCATCTGCGAATGAAGCTGCTCTAAAACTAAAAAAATAAACCAATTAATGTCTTTTTCATAGTCAATCACCTTTCTTTTCTAAAAATCTCCTTTACGATTTTTCTCTACAAATAAATATTTATCATTTTTAAAAGCATACTACTTCTAAATGATAACTAATTATACAACATAGCTCTTATAAAAATGTTTATATATATATTTTTTCTTTGAGTAATAATATTATAACTGATATCATTTCAAATTTAATCAGTAAAAATTTATTATGGCTAATGAATTATATTCTTTTAGAACTTTTCAAATGTATTGATATCTATCAATTTATACTCGAACCCATTTAAAAGTTAAACTGATAGAAATTATATAATTTAGGGTTTTGAGTAAAATAGTCATAATTTTTGAGTTCTGTTTTAAACTAGTTTTTACTATATTTCCCAAAAAGAAACTTATATTCTGTTATAAGTAAAAAAATACAATTTATTATCTCTAACAAATTGTATTTCATATAATAAAATATATTTTGTTTTAAAAATGGTGCCCAGACGCGGAATCGAACCACGGACACAGGGATTTTTCAGTCCCTTGCTCTACCGACTGAGCTATCTCGGGCATAATGGCGGAAGTGACGAGACTCGAACTCGCGACATCTTGCGTGACAGGCAAGCACTCTAACCAACTGAGCTACACCTCCAAATAAATGGTGGTCACAACTGGGCTCGAACCAGTGACCCCCTGCTTAGTAAGGCAGGTGCTCTCCCAACTGAGCTATGTCGACCACGTACTTTATTACTTGATAAGTATATCATATATTATTTAATATTTCAACTCTTTTTCAAAAATTTATATCAATATTCTAAAATTCTCAAAAATTAAATTGGTAAAATTAAAAATTTAGTAATTTAAATAATATATTTTTATTTCCTTTCTAAAATACTACCAATATATTTCTCTTCCATATTTTTCCAAAAGCAGATAAAATTCTACCTTCATCATTTGTTTTAATTTGATAAAACTCTACCCTGTTTTTTTAAAAGTTTTATTCACTTCCTTTACTAGTTCTCTAAAAATCAAGCCTATTGTTCGCTGTAAAATAGAATATTAACTTACTTTCATCAAATGTATATTCACCAATAACAAGATTCATTTCAGGAAGAAGTTTTTTTAACAATTTTTACACTTAAAATATGCGTCATCAGCTTTTTATCTAACTCAGATAATTTTTCTATTTCCTTTTTGATAATTTTTCTTTTAACTTCTCTAATTTTCAAATCATTCTGTTCACTATTTTTCTTTATTTAATGCAACTCCTAAAAACTATTCCTATCTGTTCTCCACGGATTGTGTCTACAAGAACATAATCCCCTTTTTTTATAATTCTCTGTTTCATTTATCATAAACGGATAAACTTTTTTTCGTTTTTTTCTAAATTTTATATTTATTATATTCATAATATCCCACCTTCTAAAAAGCTAAAATATCCTTTCTCGCTTATTATTAAATGATCAAGCAAACGTATTTCCGACTTTCAAAAACTTCCTTTACTTTTCTTGTCAATAAAATATCAGATTCTGATGGTCTCAAAGAGCCTGATGGATGATTATGTACTAAAATCACTGCTTTTGCATTATATTCTAAAATTTTTACTAATTCACGAATATAAACTGTACTTTTATCAATAGTCCCATAAAATAGCTCCTCTTCCTTCAGCAATTCATTTTGAGTATTCAGAAATAATACTTTTAAACACTTCAACATCTCTATTTAAAAAAGAAAATTTTAAATAATTCAATAATTTAATATTACTTGACAATGTAATTTTTATTATGTACTTTTTTTATAAAGTTCACTTTCTATAATTTCAAATAAAAGTTTAAAAAAATACACTGCTCTCTCAGTCATATATTTATTTTTCATAATTCTTCTTCCGGCTGTTTTTAAAATAGTATATAAATCACCGTATTTCTTTAAGAGGCTCTTAGCGATTCCTCTACAATTTTTTTCTAATAACTGTATAGGTTAGCAACAATTCCAAAAGTTCATAATCCAAAAAAACCTTTTGTCCCAGTAGATAAAAAAACGCTGCCTTAACCTTTCTCTATGCCCTTTCTCCTGCTCTTCGGCCATATCTTGTTCCAACACTAACTCTCTTTACTCCCCCTCATTTTTCCCCCAAAAAAATGTTTTTAAAAATATTTATACTTGAATAGTTTATCATAAAACTAAAAATAACAATATTATAGTATTAATTGAACTAGATAAAAATTATTTATTAAAGTATTGATTTTTTGAATTTTTGTTATAATTATTATGTTAATATTATTAGTATTATTAATCTTTTCATATATCACAACTGAAGAAAAAAATTGGTCATAAAAGACAGTCCTTATACCTCTTTCTCATGGGCTGTTTTTTTATTTTACTATTTTTCTAAAAATAAAATTTATACAAAATAAGGAGCCAATAAAATTTAGCTCCCTATTTTTTATATTTTTATGAATAATATTTTTATTCATAATCTCCATCTATCCTAACTTTTCATAAAAATCATCCCTTCCTTGGCTTTTTAAATCCAACTTGATTTTTCCAGCTGAACTTGTTCTGAATGTTCTGCCTTCTGTTACCGAGATCAATAAATCTCTCATCCTGATAATTTGTCTCAAATTCGATATTTTTCGCAGCTGTTAAATGAATTATTTATTATAACAATAATCGAATGATCCTCAATTACTCTTTCATATGCAATTATGTCTCTTTCGTTGTCAGCAAACACTTCTCAAACTTACCATAAACAAGTGTTTTTATTTTCAAGACGGATTTTTATTAATTTTTATACCATTCAAATAAATCACGGTCGACTTTTGCTCATAAATTTCTGTTTTTGGTTAACATGAGACGGATTTTTTTCATCATCATATAAAAATTCATTCCATAACATCGGCTTTCGGCAATATGGGTCTGTTGCTCCCCACATTCCCACTTCGTCACCATAAAAACAGCATTGGTGCTCCAATATAAGTCATTTGGAATATTGAAATTAATTTTAGTATATCTTTTGGCTTAATTAAACTGTTTTCGCCAGTCTATTGTTGTGTTTTGGATGATAATTTGAAGCTAAATCTGGACGAATTCCGTTATATCCCTTTTTCCAGCTGTTTTCCTTCCTCAGATTTCTTCCAAGCACATCATTTACAATTCTTGAATAAAAGCCTGTCGGTATCGTGTGAACCGTTTAAGTTCGGCTCGCCTGCAACGCCTGATATGGATACCAAGTTCGTTTTCTCTAAGTTCATTGAAAAATCCTGTGCTTTCAGTTTATATCTTACTCCACCTTCATGGCTTTGATTTATGAAGAAGCCAATGACTGTTTTTAACCATTCGTAATTCATTACAGTGTCAAATTTATTTCCACCATTAATATCGGCCGAAGCATTTCCCCAAAGTTCAGCAGTTATGTATGAATCTTTTTGCTACCCTTTACAACCTCACGCCATTCATTCCGTAAATTCTGATTTTCAAGACAATTTGGTACATCTAGCCGCCATCCGTCAATCCCTGTCATCATCCATCCAGTTTTCACTTTCTTTTCCGTCAGGCCCATACATCCATTTTCTTGTAATATTGAAAATGTATTCCTTGTACTCCTGATTAAATGTGTTAAATTCAGGAAGCGAATCAAATCCTGCCCAAGCGTTGTAAGCAGTTCTCTTTCTGTTTGCAATTAAAGTTTCAAATGCCTGCTCTTCATTCATTTCATCTGTTATTGGGATATGTTCTCCAAAAATCTGTAAATTTATACCAGTCCTTGTATTTAGAATTTTCGCCATCCGCAAGCACCATATTAAATGTCCAGTGTTCATTGCTGCTATGATTAAAAACCCCGTCAAAAATTACACGGATACCATTTTTATGAAATTCCTTTATCAAATCTACCATTATCAAATCTGATTCTGTCCAAACCCAAGTTGATGGATCTTCTGTTTCCCCATAACCATTTTTTCCCACGATTTTTCACCATTCAGGTTTACTTGCAGAAGTTTTTAGCTCACTACTTGTCGAAGCCTTATTTCTAAGTACATCTACATACGACTTATTCCCATATTTATTGTTTTTATTAATTTCCACGCCATGAGTTTTTCCACTTGTCTTTATCGTTCCAAAGTCCGGTGAAATATGTCTAAAGTCATTTGCTCCATATTTATGGTTTTTGATATGAGAAAAATACTGGATTTAGCCATACTGCATTAATTCCCAATTCCTTCATATATGGTATTTTTTTCTTTTATTCCCTGCAAATCTCCACCATACATTCTAGCATATTTCAAACTGTAATCAATTTCACGCTCACCTAGTTTTTCCCAAATTACCTGTTCCCTAAAGTCAGCAGTCCATCTGTTTCTATCAAACTGACTAAGCACATTGTTACTTTTTCCCATTTATATTCTTCTACAAAATTCTGTTCGTGAAGTCTATTTGGCTTAAATGCTTACGGTCCAAATTCATTAAAAATTGGATCATTATAATGATTTCCATTGTAAAAATCTGTCGGGAAAAATATTGTACCAGATTGCCTCTTTTGCCCAGTTTGGTACATCAAATAGCTGTATATCCTTAGAAGTCGTATTCACAATCAATCTCTTTGGTTTTGCTATAGCTCAATGTTTCTCCGTTAAAAATATGCTCTTGAGCCATTATCTTCAAGAATAAAATAATACAAGAGCTTTTTAGCTTCTTTACCAAAATTTATTATCCTTTCAAAATAATCAAATCCATTTGTCTTATCCTGATATCTTTCTAGTTCATAAATCATCTCATAATTATCTTCCTCATGTAGAACTACACTAACATAGGCACGTTCCACATCGTTCATCTGAGTTCTTATTTTAAATTCATATTCACTATCCGACAATTTATTAAAATATTGCAAACTGTTATAATCATGTACTATCGCCTTCAAATCAGTATTTTTATCTATTGCTTCATACACAAATTTTCCAGTTCCAAAAATCTCCTTGTGAAACAATGCTCCATTTTCTCCAATAACCAGTTTTCTATTTTTCATTCTGAGGATACCATTTTTCCATCAATCAGATATTTATATTCATAAACTCCTTCAGGCGAAGCAAGTACTACTTTATAGTTTGTTCCTTCAAAATGATGGATAGGTTCTGTATCAGGCTTCCAATTATTAAAAGTTACCTGCAATTTCAACTTTATCCGCCTTTTTCTAGTCCAAAATCAGCAATATCCAAATTCATTCTGTAAAATTTCATTTTAGTTAATGAAAATATCTTTTTGAGGAGAATATTCTACATAAATATCTATTCCTTTTTGAAATCCAGTTATTGATTTTGGCAGCAAGTTTTCATCCACTACTGCCTCAAATCTTTTTGCAAAAGGTGCTGTATGACTATAAGTCACACCGCTTATTGTTCCACTTTTCCTCATCCTTTATTTCATAACTTCCTGACTCGACATTTCCCCATTTATATAAAAATTTTCCCAATCTTTGTTTTTAAATTCTCTTCCTTGTAGAATTTATTATCTTTATAAATTATAATTTTATAGCCCATTTTTTCTCCTAATTATCTACTCTCCTAATTTAGCTCAAAAATACTTTATATGCTCTGTATGTTTCATACAAATCTGCTTTTTGACGAGATTTCAAATAAAGAGTGCATTGATAAAAGTGCAGGCCCTGCATCTATCGTTCTGATTCCGTAGTAAGCCAAGAACTTAGCAACTGTTCCTCCACCACCTTCATCTACTTTTCCCAAAAGCCACCCGACTGATATTTAATCTCATTTTTGTCAAATATTTGTCTTATTTCCTGAATAAATTCTGCATCAGCATCGTTTGCCATAGCTTTTTCCACGGCTTCCAGTATATTTTTGCAAACGCCAGTCCGTAAGACAGTCTTGCTGCATTTTCTGGATCATGTACAGACTTAAATACAGGATTTAACGCAGCTGTAACATCTGATGACAATGCTTTTGAGTTCCACAAAGTTTCCCTCAATATCTGATCATTATAATTTTTTTCTGTAAGTAACAGCATTTTTCCCAACAACATATTCAGGTAATGTTGACTTCAAGCTCGTAGAACCTTCACTTCCAATTTCTTCTTTATCTGTCAGATAAATCATGACAGTTTTCTCAGTTTCCTTAATATCAAACAAGGCTCTAAGCGAAGTATATGCACAAATTCTGTCATCTTGACCATATCCTCCAATCATGCTCTTATCAAGCCCCCACATCCCTGCAATTTCCCAGCTGGCACAACTTCCAGCTCTGCTGTAAAGAAATCATCTTCTTCTATTCCATAATCTTTTTTTCAACTTTATCAAGCACAAACTGCTTTTATTTTTTATTTACATTTTCATCATCTAAAGGCATATTTCCAAATAATAATTTCAGTTCTTCACCTTTTAATAACATCTCTTGCCTTTCTTTCATCCTGCACATTGTAAGACAAATGCGGCAATATATCAGGCATACTGAATACAGGCTCGTCATCTTTTTTTCTCCAATAGAAAGTGTTACTTTTTCTCCATTTTTAAGAAAAACAACACCATGCAATGCAAGCGGAGTTGCAGCCCATTGATATTTTTTTAATTCCACCATAATAATGCGTATTTAGTAGTGCAAATTCTTCTTCTTCCATTATCGGATTTGGCTTTTAAATCCAGTCTTGGAGAATCTACGTGAGAAACAATCATATTAATCCCGCTTTTTATATCATTTCCAACAATTACTGCAATGATGTTTTTATTTCTATTGTTAAAATAAATTTTATCCCCTTTTTTTCAATTCACTTTTTTTCATTAATATTGACAAAGCCATAAGTTCCTTTTCTGTTAAATCCACAAATTCTCTCTCAGTTTTGGCAGAATCCAAATATTTTTTTATAATCTTCAGCAAAGTCAAAAAAATTACTTTCTTTTTGCTCGTCTGTATAATTTTTTTCCACAAATTTTTCTTTTGTCATTTTTCTACATCCTTTCCAAAATTAATAAAATATACAACAAAAAACAAAAGATGGCGACTTGAAAAATATCCCAAATCAGCCACCTTCTTTCCTAGTAAAATTAATTTCCCAGTTTACCTAAATTATTTTAACTTCGTTCAATTTTTCCAATTCTTTTTCCAGCTTCTTCATATCCAGGTTTTTCCTAATAACGCAAACATATTTTTTTCTTATATGCTTCCACTCCTGGTGATCAAATGGATTTACACCTAAAAGGTATCCACTTACTCCACATGCTTTTTCAAAGAAATAGAATGTATATCCTAAATGATAAGGAGTAGCTTCAGGAATGTTTACGCCTAAGTTAGGTACATCTCCGTCAATATGTGCCAAAATTACTCCATCAGTTGCTTTTTTATTTACATAATCCAATGTTTTTCCAGCAATAAAGTTTAGTCCATCAAGGTTATCCTTGTCACTTTCGATGACAAATTCCACTTCGGGTTTTCCAATAGAAACTACTGTTTCAAAGAATAATCTTTGTCCTTCCTGAATATATTGACCCAATGAATGCAAGTCTGCTGAAAAGTCTGCCGAAGTTGGATACAATCCTTTTCCATCTTTTCCTTCAGATTCTCCAAATAATTGTTTCCACCATTCTGCCAAATAATGAACTCTTGGCTCATAATTTACCATTAATTCCAAGTCTTTTCCTTTTCTATGTAAAAATATTTCTCACAGCCGCATATTGTAAAGCCTGATTTTTCGTCCATATTTTTATTTGCAAAGTCATTCATCGCATCTTTTGCTCCAGCCATCAATTCATCAATGTTAATTCCAGCCGCCGCGATTGGTAAAAGTCCTACTGCAGTCAATACAGAAAATCTTCCTCCAACATTATCAGGTACAACAAAAGTTTCATATCCTTCAGCTGTAGCAAGTGTCTTTAATGCTCCTTTTTCCTTGTCTGTTGTAGCATATATTCTTTTTGCAGCTTCTTCTTTTCCATATTTTTCTTCCAGCATTTTTTTGAACACTCTAAATGCAATCGCAGGCTCAGTTGTAGTTCCGATTTTTGAAATTACATTTACTGAAAAAAATCCCTGTCTCCAACAACTTCTATTAAATGTTGTAAATAAACACCGCTCATATTTGTTCCTGCAAAGTAAATTTCGGAGTTTTTCTTTTATCTTTTGGCAAATTATTGTAAAAGCTGTGTGACAAAAATTCAATTGCAGCCTTTTGCCCCTAAATACGATCCTCCAATTCCAATTACAACTAAGACTTCTGAATCATTTTTAATTTTTTTCAGCTGCTTTTTATTCTAGCAAATTCATCTTTTATCATAGCTTTTCAGGCAAATCAACCCATCCTAAAAATCATTTCCTACTCCACTTTTTGAAGTCAATACTTCATTTGCCAATTCTACATACGGTTTAATCTGTTTCAATTCATTTTCATTAAAAAATTTTTTTGCAAATTGATAATTAAAATTCAATTTCATTTTCTTTTTGTCTCCTTAATATATTTTTATTCCCTAGATTTCTTTAACAAAATCAAGAAATCCCTATTATTCCACACATAGTAATACAACTTTAAAATCGAATAATAATACAACAAAACTGCTTAAAAACCAAATTTATAAAATTATAAATAATAATTATATTTAGTTTTTAAAAGTGATTTTTTATTAAACTATTTTTCAACTAAAGTATAACAAAAAGCACTTTTTCAAATTTTTTCTAACATATTTTTAGATTTTTTTAAAAAATTTTTTTCTAAAAATTTTTAAATTTTTGTCACATATTATTTAATAATCTGAAAATCTAATTAATCTTAATTATATAAATTTAAGTATTTTTAAACTAAAAATATCTTATTCATATTTTGTTAAATTTCCTTTACTTACAGTCCCCTTAACATTAAACTTATCATCAAAATATGTCAAATCTGCAACATACCCTTCCTTTATAAATCCATATTTATCATCCACAGCTACAGCCTCTGCTGGATAAGAAGTAGCCATTCTAAGTGCTTCTTCTAGCGAAACATGAACTTTTTCTACAAGATTTTTTACTCCATCAATCATAACTAAAGCTCGATCCGCCTAACGTCCCTTCCGGCGAAACACATTTACCATCCTTATACAAAACTCTATTCCCTTCAAACATAAATTCTGTCATATTATCAGTTCCAGCAGGACTAACAGCGTCTGTCACAAGATAAAGCCGATCTTTCAATATTTTCTTAGCAATTTCCACAGAAGCAAAGTCCATGTGAAGTCCATCAACTATTATTCCACAGTTTGTAGTGTCATTATTGAATAAAAATCCTACAACTCCTGGCTCTCTTGAATCCAATGCTCTCATGGCATTATACAAATGCGTAGCACAGTTAAAATAGTCTTTCTTTTCCATACATTCCTTATACGTTGCATTCGTATGCCCCTACAGCGATATTAATCCCTGCTTTTTTTAATATTTCAAGATGTTTGACTTTAGCCTTTTCCGGTGCAATTGTTATTATTTTTGTAGCTTCAGGTCCTGCATTCGCTATTTTTTCTACCATTTCATCAGATAAAACCCTTATATATTCAGGACGATGAATTCCTTTTTTCTCAATACTTATATAAGGTCCTTCTATGTAAGCCCCCAAAACTCCAATTTCTTCCTTATCTTTTATTTCATTCATAAGATTTAGAGCTTTTTCTATTTTTCTCATCTCGGAGAAGTTATAAGTGTTGGCAAAAACGAAGTACATCCGTATCTCTTATTAGTTTCATTCATTATCTCAAGTGTCTTTTGCGAAATATCATCATTAAATAACACTCCTCCACATCCATTAATCTGCAAGTCAATAAATCCCTGGCGACAAAACCATCCCTTTGGCATCAACCAATTTCCTGATTTTTCTAATTCTTTTTTCATCAATCAATGAAAAATCCGTTACTTTCTTTATAAATTTTTCCTTCCAAAACAACGGTGTCTTCCTCAATAAACTTTTCTCCATCAAATATCTTTGCATTTTTTATAATCATTTCAATAATTCCTCTCTATTTTGATAATTCTATTAAATATTTTTATATTCTTCCAAATTCAAATTTTTTTGCCTCAATTTCCTTAAAATATCTGTATGTTTTAACTTTTTATATCCGAAGCTGCCATCTCATCAATTACTAATACAGCCCTTTTATGCAACTGCAAAGCCGAAATTGTCCAGAGATGATTTACTCCACCTTCTACTCCATGATAAACTGCACGAGCCTTTTTGTAGCCATTTGCCAAAAATCATAACTTCCTTTGAATCCATAAGTGTTCCTACACCTATTGTCAAAAGCCAGTTTTGGCACTTTTTCAATGTCATTGTCAAAAATCTAGAATTTGCCAAGATTGTATCATAAGTCAACTCTTTATCACGTGTATGTGAAGAAAGTGAGATCCCTGGCTCATTAAATGCTATATGTCCATCCTCTCCAACTCCACCTAAAAATAGCTGTATTCCACCTACTGCCTTTATTTTTGTTCTCATAATCTTACATTCTTTTTCCAAATCTTCAGCACATCCATTCAGAATATTTATATTTTTCTTTTTTTATATCAATATATTTAAAAAGTTCTCATTCATAAAATAATGATAACTTTGGGGATTTTTCAGCTTTAATCCCACATATTCATCCATATTAAAAGTCACAACATTTTCAAATGATAAAAATTTTTCATTATACAAATTTATCAATTCCTTATAAGTTGCAAGTGGCGTAGAACCAGTAGGGAAGCCCCTAATACAAAAGGCTTTTTCCTTTGTAGGTTTAAATTTCAATATTTTTTAGCTATTTTGGTATGCACTCCATTTTGCAACTTCATCAGCATTTTTTAAGAATAATTACACGCATTTAATTCACTTCCTTTAATAATTTCAAAAAAATTTAAATTTTCATTAAAACAAACCTATTATTATTATATAACTTTTTTTCAATTATGTCAAGTAATTATATCCCTAAATTGCAATATTAATTTCCACATTTCCTAAAAATTTTTAATTAATTCATACAAAAAATTTTTTCAAATTATATTGAATAATTTAAACATTTTTTTGCCTTAAGTTTATGATTATTAAGATTTTTATCAATTTTTCTATCTTTATCGCTAATATATCATTTTAAAAATTCTCTTAGAAGATTGCTGTCATTATCATAACAGCCTCTTTGTCATGAACAATAAAAATATACAAAATAGAAATCTTCACTATTTCTTCTCTGCATGAAAATTCCTTTATTCCCTATTTGTTGATAATTTTTAAAGCACAATTCTCCTCTTTAATTCTCTGCTAATACTCCGATTATAAGACTCTGTTTTGCAGAGCCTGTCCTCTATCAGATTTTTCAATTCAGCAGTAATTTTTGAGTTTCTTCCTTTATTAGCAGATTTTGTATTAGCATCTTCTTGAGCATTTTTCAAAAAGAGTATTCGCCATTAATTCTTTTGTTTTCACGATAAATGGTAGCCCTGTGCCTGTTAAGGATTTTGGCACTTAGAAATTTTGTAATTTTCTTTTAGCAGGACCTCTAGTTTATTTCTTTCATTTATGGTAAAATATTTATAGCTCATGATATATTTCTTTCGTTAATGTTTTTTTGTGGTTATTAACATTTTTAACACGAAATTATCATGAGTTTTTATATTTTTTAGTTTGTCGCAATATATTTTACAATCTATTCTATATTAAATTTGAAAATGCAATGAGACAAATATTACTCTGAAGGTAGTAAAATATCTTATTAGAGATAAAAATATAATGTTTCCGAACAAGTCTATTGTTAATTTCTCTTATGCTATTTTTAATACTTCCAAAATTTAAAATTTTTCTGATATATCATTTATCCTATATTATATTTTTATTTTCCTTAATAATTTTATTCGTTTTTTTATTATTTTTATCCAAATAGCAAGTAATCTCTTTTCTGCTTTTCATTCTATCATAGTAAATATAATCTGTTCGATTTTCTGTATATTTTTAGCCAAATTTTATTCAAATAGTATTTTATAACTCTTTCTAAATTTCCAAACTCATTTTTATTATCAGTTTAAGCTTTTTATAAAAAGTTTCAAAATAAATTTAAAATATATATCATATTATAAAAATGTATTATTTCAATCTAATTCTATTTCAATATTTTTCTTAATTTATATCAAACTAAAGTTACGTAACAAATTCATTAAAAATATTTTCAACAAGAGATAATACTAAATCTTGTAAAGAAACTACAAGATCAAAAAGTTTTTAAATTTTTACTAACACAATAAGTAATTTTAAAAATTTATAAAATATCTAATTCAGAATCTCTAAAAATAAACATACTCTAATAATTCATTTTTCTAGTACCTTCAATTCTAACAGAAAAACATATCTTATCTCCAATAATTTTAATATTTCAAAATATAAATCAGGACTACACCAATAATCTTTTTTACTACAAACTCTTCATTTTTAAATAAAAATTCAAATATTTTTCATATTCTCCATTTCTATATCTATAAAAACTCTATACAATCTTCCATAAAATTCCATAATTTTTATCAAAATATTTTTAATCCATCACTAAGAATTATTTCCTCAGAAAAATAAACTTTTTCACAATCGTTTATAACTGTTATGTTCCCATTTCCACTATAATTCCATTTCATTTCTGAATTTTTCAAGACTTTGTGCCTTAAAAATAAATTCTATTAACATTTTTCATTATATCATACATAATTACAATATTATTATTTTTCATAATTCACCTACAACTTTTTTTATTTCTTAAATCTTAAAATAAATTTACTATATTTCACAACACAATTTAACTAAATTACATCTTAAATAAAAAGCTAAATAAAAACAACTATCACAATTTTGTTTTTATATTTTTATATAAAAAGAAGAAGCCCTTCAAAGTACCAATGATTTCAAAAGCTTCCACAACTTTTTAAAAACTACTTATCTATGTCAATTAAAATAAACATAATGTTTTTTTCCCAAAAAGTTCAAAACAACTGCTGAAACTCTAAAAATAATTTATTTCATCTTTATCTTTTTGAAAGATTACTCATTGCTCCAAATCCTTTATCTTGTGTAAAGATTTGTCCCAATAATTAAAATTGCGACAGGATTTCTACACAATAAACTATGACCAGTCTACTACTTTACTACATTTTCTTCACTAACCAAAAACTCACCATGCTAACTCAGAAAATGCTACGACAGGTTATTTATACTAGATACAGCTTAAAATTTAAAAATTATGTTTAATTATTTGAAAAATATTAGTTTCGTAATATACTCTAGGATAAAAGATTCAATAAACTTATTAAACTTAGAATCTCTTAAGTTTAGTCTATCAGACTTTTTCCTCTACATACTTAACAGGGAACCCTAAATTTTATAAAAAAATTCTTTAATCAATTAAAATATTAGAACTGTATTTCGGATATGGGAACATCATATTCAGGAGCTGTATAATGAAAAATAGGCATTCCATAGAAGGAAATCAGAAGAAGGAAATCAGAGAAGTATAAAAAGAATGGCGTCCCCGGTTGGACTCGAACCAACGGCCCTCTGATTAACAGTCAGATGCTCTAACCGGCTGAGCTACGGAGACGCAAAGAAAAAAAAGTTTGGCGGCTTCCTATTTTCCCGGGACGAATCCAAGTATCGTAGGCGCAGGCAGACTTAACTGCCGGGTTCGAAATGTGACCGGGTGTATCCCTGCCGCTATGATCACCAAACTTTTGAATATAAATTGAATTGCCTAAGGCAATGGGAAATAAATAGCAGAAGCAAAAGACTACATAAAAAGCATACGTAATATTAGTACCAGTCAGCTGAACGCATTGCTGCGCTTGCACCCCTGGCCTATCGACCATGTGTTCTCCATGGATACTGCGAGCACTCATCTCAAAGCCGGCTTCCCGCTTAGATGCTTTCAGCGGTTATCCGTTCCAGACGTGACTACTCAGCCGTGCCACTGGCGTGACAACTGATACATCAGAGGTCTGTCCAACCCGGTCCTCTCGTACTAAGGTCAGATCTTTTCAGTGCTCAAGCGCCTGCAGTGGATAGGGACCGAACTGTCTCACGACGTTCTGAACCCAGCTCGCGTGCCTCTTTAATGGGCGAACAGCCCAACCCTTGGGACCTTCTCCAGCCCCAGGATGAGACGAGCCGACATCGAGGTGCCAAACACTTCCGTCGATATGGACTCTTGGGAAGTATCAGCCTGTTATCCCCGGGGTAGCTTTTATCCGTTGAGCGACGGTCCTTCCATTCGGAACCGCCGGATCACTAACTCCCACTTTCGTGCCTGCTCGACCCGTCAGTCTTGCAGTCAAGCTCCCTTATGCGTTTGCACTCTTAGGCTGATTTCCATCCAGCCTGAGGGAACCTTTGAACGCCTCCGTTACTCTTTGGGAGGCGACCGCCCCAGTCAAACTGCCCATCTAGCACTGTCTCCGTTTCCAGATTAGAATTCCGACGGCATATGGTTGGTATTCCAACGGCGACTCTGCCAAGACTGACGCCTTGGCTTCACAGTCTCCCAACTATCCTATACACATGCGGCCAGAACCCAATGCCAAACTACAGTAAAGCTCCACGGGGTCTTTCCGTCCTACTGCAGGTAGCCGGTATCTTCACCGGCATTACAACTTCACCAGGTCTCCAGCCAAGACAGCTCCCAAATCATTTCACCATTCGTGCAGGTCGGAACTTACCCGACAAGGAATTTCGCTACCTTAGGACCGTTATAGTTACGGCCGCCGTTCACCGGGGCTTCAATTTGAGTCTCTCAACCCTCCTCTTAACCTTCCGGCACTGGGCAGGTGTCAGCCCATATACGTCGCCTTTCAGCTTAGCATAGACCTGTGTTTTTGGTAAACAGTTGCTTGGGACTCTTCACTGCGGCCTGTTTCCCCTCAGGGCGTCTCTCCCTTCAGGTATGTCAGGCACCCCTTCTCCCGAAGTTACGGGGCCATTTTGCAGAGTTCCTTAGCTAGAGTTATCCTGTCGGCCTTAAGTTTCTCACTCTGTCCACCTGTGTCGGTTTACAGTACGGGCGCTGGTTCTCATCGATAGAAGTTTTTCTCGGCAGTGTAGGATCTGCGGCTTATGCAAGATGCACTTACCCGTCAGGTCTCACATTTAGGCATGCGGATTTTCCTGCATGCCCATGCTACGCCCTTAGAAAGGCTATTCCGTCAGCCTTCCCGCATACCTTCCTGCGTCACTCCGTCTCTCAGGCGATAACAGCGGTACAGGAATATTAACCTGTTTTCCATTCGCCATCACATTTTTGCTTATGCTTAGGTCCCGACTCCCCCAGGGCGGACAAACCTTCCCCTGGAAACCTTGGACTTCCGGCCGGCGGGATTCTCGCCCGCCTTCTCGCTACTCATTCCTGCATTCTCACTTCTGATACCTCCAGAATGGCCTTGCGGCATTCCTTCAACGGCCTACAGAACGCTCTCCTACCAGGCGTGCAAGCACGCCTCCGCAGCTTCGGTTTATGTCTTAGCCCCGTTACATCTTCGGCGCAGATACTCTCGACCAGTGAGCTATTACGCACTCTTTCAAGGCATGGCTGCTTCTAAGCCAACCTCCTGGTTGTCTGTGAATATCCACCTCCTTTCCCACTTAGACATAATTAGGGACCTTAGCTGGCGGTCTGGGCTGTTCCCCTCTCGTCCGCGGACCTTGTCATCCACGGACTCACTCCTGGCTATTAATATGCGGTATTCGCAGTTTGCTTGATTTCGGTAAGCAGTACGCCCCCTAGACCATACAGAGCTCTACCCCCGCATATCTTCATGCCAAGGCTGCACCTAAATGCATTTCGGAGAGAACGAGCTATCTCCTAGTTCGATTGGCTTTTCACCCCTAGACCTATCTCATCTCCCAACTTTTCAACGGCGGTGAGTTCGGCCCTCCACTGAGTCTTACCTCAGCTTCAGCCTGGACAGGCCTAGATCACTAGGTTTCGCGTCTATGGCTGGCGACTTGTCGCCCTGTTAAGACTCGGTTTCCCTTCGGCTCCGTTCTATTAACCTTGCCACCAGCCATAACTCGCAGGATGATTAACCAAAATCCACGCAGTCACACATAAAGTGCTCCTACCGTTTGTAAGCACACGGTTTCAAATTCTGTTTCACTCCCTTGCTCAGGGTTCTTTTCACCTTTCCCTCACGGTACTCTTCACTATCGGTCAACAGCAGTATTTAGCCTTGCGTGATATGGTCCACGCTGATTCACGCCAGATTCCTCGTGCCTGACGCTACTCGGGTGCTTCCAGTCGCAGCATATGCTTTATGTTCTACAGGACTATCACCTTCTTCGGTCCAGCTTCCCAGCTGGTTCCACTTACACATATGCGGCTTAAGCATTATGACAATCCGCTAATGGAAGTCCCACAACCCCGTGCCAGCAACGCTGTCCGCTTGGCACTGGCACGGTTTAGGCTCCTCCCCGTTCGCTCGCCGCTACTCAGGGAATCGTTTTTACTTTCTTTTCCTCCCGCTACTTAGATGTTTCAGTTCGCGGGCTTACCGTTTTCACGCATGCCCTCCAGACATGCAGGTTTACCCATTCGGAAATCCGGGGATCGCTGATCATGTGCATCTCCTCCCGGCTTATCGCAGCTTATCACGTCCTTCATCGGCTGCTGTTGCCTAGGCATCCTCCGTGTGCCCTTGTTAGCTTTTTCTCCAGAATAACTTTTACTCCAGTTTAATTGTAATCTTTTACCTACTATTCATTTCCCATTGTCCTAGCATTGAACATAGACATAAGAAGAAGCTGTGCATGTTGCTCCTTAGAAAGGAGGTGATCCATCCGCACCTTCCGGTACGGATACCTTGTTACGACTTCACCCCAATCACTATCCACACCTTAGATGCCTTCCTCCTTGCGGTTGGACCAGCAGCTTCAGGTGCAGACAACTCTCGTGGTGTGACGGGCGGTGTGTACAAGACCCGAGAACGTATTCACCGCAGCATTGCTGATCTGCGATTACTAGCGATTCCAGCTTCATGAAGCCGAGTTGCAGGCTTCAATCCGAACTTGGACCGGCTTTAAAGATTCGCTCGGCGTTGCCGCCTGGCTGCTCTCTGTACCGGCCATTGTAGCACGTGTGTAGCCCAGATCATAAGGGGCATGATGACTTGACGTCATCCCCACCTTCCTCCTGCTCTTCGCAGGCAGTCTCGCTAGAGTCCCCAACTTAATGATGGCAACTAACGATAGGGGTTGCGCTCGTTGCGGGACTTAACCCAACATCTCACGACACGAGCTGTCGACAGCCATGCACCACCTGTCTCTGCGTTCCCGAAGGCACTGCCCGCTCTCACGGGCATCCGCAGGATGTCAAGATCTGGTAAGGTTCCTCGCGTTGCGTCGAATTAAACCACATGCTCCACCGCTTGTGCGGGTCCCCGTCAATTCCTTTGAGTTTCAGCCTTGCGGCCGTACTCCCCAGGCGGATTACTTATCGCATTTGCTTCGGCACGGACACTCTTCATGCCCACACCCAGTAATCATCGTTTACAGCTAGGACTACCAGGGTATCTAATCCTGTTTGCTCCCCTAGCTTTCGCACTTCAGCGTCAGTTACCGTCCAGTGAACTATCTTCATCATCGGCATTCCTGCACATATCTACGAATTTCACCTCTACTCGTGCAGTTCCGTCCACCTCTCCGATACTCTAGCCCTGTAGTTTCCGGGGCAGGCCTGCGGTTGAGCCGCAGGTTTTCACCCTAGACTTACAGGGCCGCCTAGATGCCCTTTATGCCCAATAATTCCGGATAACGCTTGCGACATACGTATTACCGCGGCTGCTGGCACGTATTTAGCCGTCGCTTCTTCTGCAGGTACCGTCACTTTCTTCTTCCCTGCTGAAAGCACTTTACAATCCGAAAACCTTCTTCGTGCACACAGAATTGCTGGATCAGGGTTGCCCCCATTGTCCAATATTCCCCACTGCTGCCTCCCGTAGGAGTAAGGGCCGTATCTCAGTCCCCTTGTGGCCGTTCACCCTCTCAGGCCGGCTACCTATCATCGCCTTGGTGGGCCGTTACCCCACCAACTAGCTAATAGGACGCAAGGCTCTCCTGCAGCGTCTCCTTTCATCAGGCCGGCATGCGCCAGCCTGACAGTACCAGGTGTTATCAGTCGTTTCCGTCTGTTATCCCTGTCTGCAGGGCAAGTTCCTTACGCGTTACTCACCCGTCCGCCTTGGCTAGACTGCGCAAACGCAGCTTCGCCAATGACTTGCATGTGTTAAGCATTCTGTCAGCGTTCATCCTGAGCCAGGATCAAACTCTTCATTCAATATATTTCTCATATATTTTATTTCACCTTAGTTTTGACGAGTTTCTTGCCTTGCAGGCAAGTACTCTTGACTTTTATTTATATCTTACACATTGTTGCTTCTTCTATTCTTATCTTCTATTGTCCTGCGATACTTTTTTTCGTATCGACAAGATATATATTATCATATCCCCTCCCTTTGTCAACTACTTTTTTTCCATTTTTTCAAAGTTTTTCATACATGTATCATACAGTCAAATGCGACACCTATAACATATTAAAAAAAGCATAGTAAAAATGATACTCCAATGCCTCTGAATATACTCAAAAAAAGTGCAATTTTACTATGCTTTATTATAATAATCTAATTATTAGATTAAATATTGTTTTTCTTCTAAAAATTTTTTTCTTACTGTTTCTCATCATCAAAATGAATTTTTGGGTTCCAATTATTTGATAATTTTCATGACCTTTTCCTGCAATTAATAAACTGTCTCCTTTTTAGTAATTTTATTCCATGTTTTATTGCTCTTTCTCTATCTGAAATAATTAAATATTTATCAAACGGATATTTTTCATCTATAAGCCCTTTTTCTATATCTGCTAAAATATTTATTGGATTTTCTGTTCTAGGATTATCTGACGTAAGAATAATATAGTCGCTAAATTGAATAGCTGCTTTTTGCCATTTTGGGACGTTTCTTGATCTCTGTCTCCTCCTGCCCCAAATATTGTTATTACTTGGTTATCTGTAATTTGTTTTTTAGTGTTTTTTTCCAACATTTAACAATCCATCATCTGTATGTGCAAAATCTACTACAATTCTTGCTTCCATATTGTTTTTATTGTTTCAAATCTTCCTGGTATCAGCTGGCATTGTTTCTAATTTTTTAATAATATCGTTCATTTTAATACTAAAAGATAATGCTGAAGCCACACACCCAAGAACATTATATAAATTGTATTCACAACCAATCCTATTTCAAATTTATACTCTTCTTCGTATTCTTCATCCTTATCTTTAAAATGCGAATTTATAAAATAGTTTTTTCAAATTTATCTTTACTTTCATTCCATTATTTGTGTAATTTAGAATATCTCCTAAAATATCAGCCTCTTCATTTTTTTATACTTACTGAAATATAATTATCTTTATCAGAATAAATTTTTAGCACTCATGTTCATCGTCAATATTAATTATACCTTTACCATTATTTTTTTATCATTTCTCAACATTGAAAATATTTTTCTTGGCATTAAAAATAATTTTCCATCGTTTTATGAAAAATCCAAACGATCTTGTGTTAAATTTGTAAATATTGCAGAATCAAATTTCAACATGTCTACACGTCCTATTTCTAAAGCATGTGAACTCACTTCCATTATAAAGTAATCTGCACTCTTTTTACACTTTTATCAATCAACTTAATTAACTCAAGTGATTCAGGAGTAGTATTTACTGTTTCAAATTCTTCATCTAAAATTCGATTTCCAGTTGTACTGATTCTAGCTTGTTTTTCTAAAATATTTTCCAAGATAAAACTTGATGTAGTCTTTCCATTCGTTCCTGTAATTCCAATAATTTTTATTTTATTTTTGTGATAACCATATAATTAGAAGCTATTATCCCTAATTTTTCCGTATATTTTTACTAAAACAAAACTTACATCATCAGCATTTTTATATTCCAAAATATTTATATTTTTCAGTTATTATTATCTTAGCTCCACTGTCAATTGCTTTTTGAATAAAAATTATGTCCGTCTACAGTATTTCCAGCTATAGCCACTGAATATAAAATCTTCTTTAATTTTTTCTAGAATCGTATTCAATACCTTTTATTTCAAACTTTTTACCTTCCTTAAGAATTTCATATTCTACATCTCTAAATATTTCATTCATTTATACTTTCTCCTTTTCAAAGAATCTTAAAATTTTGAATTTATTTTCATAAATATATTTTACCACTTTAAGCATCTAGAAAAAGTTGTTGACAAATATAGAAAAATACTATATAATACTATTCGTAAGTTTACTTTTTAGGCAAAATTAGCCTTGGTGGCGAAATCGGTAGACGCACAGGACTTAAAATCCTGTGGAATTTATCCCGTGCCGGTTCAAGTCCGGCCCTGAGGCACCACTTAATAACAAACTTTTCATTGTCGCGGGATAGAGCAGCATGGTAGCTCGTCGGGCTCATAACCCGAAGGTCGTTGGTTCAAATCCAGCTCCCGCCACCAAATGCCTAGATAGCTCAGTTGGCTAGAGACATGGTTCATACCCGTAGGGTCGAAGTTCGAATCTTCTTCTAGGGCACCATTAAATTAATTATGTTATGCTTACAATTGATGTAGGTATTTTTATAAAAATATATCCGAAAGGAAATCAATTTATGATTCATATATTAGCAAGTTTTGAAGTGAAAAATGATAAATTATCTGATTTTATAATTCTTTTGTAATGAACTTATAGAGAAAAGCCGTAAGGAAAAAAGGATGTATTTCATACTATCTACAACAAAAAATACCGAAAAAGAAAATCATTTAGTATTTGTTGAGGAATGGGAATCTAATGAAGCTATTGAACAGCATAACGCAAGCGGATCATTTTACTAGAATTGTACCATTATTAGTAGAAATGTGTGAAAAATGCTCCAATTATTCAGACTTTTAATAAATTAGTTTAAAAATTTTTGAAATACAGTTGATTTGATTGACTGTATTTTTGTTTTACAATTATATCATTTTGAAACTTAGATTTGCGATGTTATCAGCTTTCTATTGTTCAAAAATTAATTGTTTAACATAAAAATATGTTGAAAAATACTTGACTAATAATAGGTTTAAATTATAAAAATATGAATAAAAATCAAACTTAAAATATAAAAAGTTATTTTACCTCGAATCTTGTGTTTGTTTTGTTAAATGAATTGAGTGAAATACTAGATTAATTAGATGAGGAAAAAATATGAAAATATGATAATAAGATTTAGTTCATTCGGAGATGTGGTTCTTACAACTCCAGTGATAAGGGCAATTAAAGAGAAGTATCCAGAGGCTGTAATAGATTTTTATAGTTTATAATACTTTTTCTGAGGCAATTTCATTGAATCCTGAAATTAGAAATTTGATAATTTTTGATAAAAAGAAAAGCAAGGATAGAAATTATATAAAAATATTGTAAATAAACTAAAAATAGAGAATTATGACTATGTTATTGATTTACATTCCCAAATTTTCTTTCTAGAATTATTGGAAAAAAGCCTTGAAAAACAAGAATACTCTAGTATTGCTGATATAAAAGAGAAAATGGTGAAAACTATACTTGTAAAAGCGAAACTTATTACATATAATGCAGATTGTACCATTGTTGAGAGTTATTTTACAGCATTAAAAATTGGGGATAAGTTTTTCTGACAAAAATATGAAAAATGGATTTGGAGATAATCTGAATTTTATATTGACATGGAAGAAGAATTTATACAAAAATATGATTTGAAAGATGGAAATTATTTTGTGCTAGCTCCAGGAGCCTCAAATTTACGAAAAAAATGGCCTTATTATGATGAACTGGCAAAAAGATTCTCGAAAATGAAAGTAAATTTGTAAAAAAATAATGAAAAGTTGAGAATTTTGTGATTATGGAAAAAGAAGATGCAATGTTGTAAAATCTGATGGAGATAAACGAGTGATTGATTTGTGGAAAAATTTCTTTTAGGAAAGCGGAATATTGCTGAAATATGCCAAAGCAGCAATTGTAAACGATTCAGGCCCTTTCCATATAGCAAGAGCGTAAAAGCCAAAACTTTTGTATGAGCTGACTGACCTGAAATTATTTTCCTTTGAAAAAGTACATTTTTACTGAATAATCCAAGCTGTCCGCCACATTCACTTTATGGAGATGATAAATTTCCCTAAGAAATATGCAGATTGTAGGACTGGGATTTCGTAGAAACCGTATTTGACAAAAATTGTTAAGGAATACAAAAAATTAAAAATTAAAGAGAAAAACGAAAAAGAAAGAGAGAAAAACGATGAAAAATACTTGCATTTGAAACATCCTGTGATGAAACTTCTGTTGCAGTTGTAGAGGATGGAAAAAGATTTTTAAGCAATATTATTTCCACTCAGATTGATATTCATATGAATTTGAGGAGTAGTTCCTGAAATTGCCTCACGGCATCACATTGAGAATATTTTTACCAGTATTTACTGAAGCTCTGAAAAAGCAAATTGTCAATTAAGCGATATTGATTACATCGCTGTAACAAATACTCCCTGGGCTTATCGGTTCCTGCTTGTTGGCTTGATGTTCGCAAAACTCTGAGTTATGCCAACAACATTCCACTACTTCCAGTAAATCACATTAATGGGCATATTTTTCTCAAGTTTTATTGATAACGATGTAAAATTACCTGCAATATCACTAGTTGTATCAGGCGGGCATACAAACTTGTATTATATTTTCGAAGAAAATGGAAAAATAATTACTGATTTGTTTGATGAAACATTGGACGATGCCGTTGGAGAAACTTATGATAAAAATTGCAAGAATATTGGGATTAGAATATCCAGGAGGGCCATATATTGATAGACTATCAGTAAACGGAGAAGATATTTTAAAAATAAAAACCAAAAAGTTGACGGCTATAATTTCAGTTTTAGTGGAATAAAGACTTTTATAACTAATTATGTAAATAACCAAAAAGATGAAGAGTAACGCTATTTCAAAAGAAGATATTGCAAAACTCTTCAGGAAATTATTGTAAATGTTTTGTATGATAAAATATTGATGGCTATAAAGGAAAAGACGTGAAAACAATACTTGTCGCAGGTGGTGTTTCAGCAAACAGAAGACTTCGTGAAAAATTTTCGGAATTTAAAAATATTCAAACTAATGAAGGTAATCAAATGAAGTTTATTTTCCAAAATGGAATATTGCACTGATAATGCAGCTATGATAGGTGTTAGGCTTATTATGACTTAAAAGAATAATTCTCAAATTAAGTTGGGAAAACAATATGATGTAGATGCGATTTCTACTAAAAATTAGAAAAACACTAATGGCACAATCAATAGGAAGTATCGTTTTTTGATTGTGCCAAAATAATAAAAATAATCGCTACTATTTATTATATACTCAAACCTATTTTAAATTAAACTGCTAAAATTATATAAATTTATGGTTTGAGTAAAATAGTCATAGCTTTTTGAGTTTGGTTTTAAATAAGTTTTTACTATAATAACGATTACTTCAAAATTTGTTTAGAACTTTTTATCAAATAAATACTATTTCATACTAATTTAATCTTTTTCTGTAAAATTAAAGATTTTGTCTTTTCCAAAAACAGCTCCTGTAATTTCACAGCTTCTCCATCTTCCGTATTTTCTCCAACAAATTCAAAAATCTTTTTGGTAGCAACTTTCTTAGCCTGTCGATGGAATTTCCCTATTGCATAGCCTTTTTCCAACCATTGTAAGCATTTCAAAGTCATTTTCACCATCACCAAAGGCTACTGCATCCTTTTAGTTCCAAGCCTTCCCTTTCTAATAGGAATTTGCTGCTGCTCCTTTGTTTGCACCTTTTGCCATAACTTCCATACAGTAATCACTGACAAAAATAACATTTACATCATCTGTTATTTTTCAAGATGGCTTTTTCTAAGTTTGTAAGTTGCTCACTGATCTCCAATGTAGAATATTTTTAATATATCCAAATTTTTAATTCATTTTTTGAACTTCCTTAAAGTCAACTTTTACATCTCTTGGAAATTCTGTCATACACTTTTTGAGCCGTTCCTTTGGTAATAATCCAGTCATTTCCTGAAAAATGTTTAGGTAGAACCTTCAGCAATATTCTCGTAATCAAGCGCCAATATTGTTGTTGCTTTTGCTTGATAAGCCTTTTTCTATATCATATTTCCATCTGCATCAAAAATTCTTGCACCATTTGCTGCTATAACTGGAATCTTTACTTCAAGCCGTTCAGTCACATATCCAATCTCGATCATAGCTTCTGCCTGGAGGCAATATAAAAATTTATTCCTTTTTATTATTTCCTTTATTACATTTTTAGTAAATTTTTGTAACATGATGACCTCTGCTTAGCAAAGTTCCATCCAAATCACTAATAACTGCTTTTATACATAAGTTTTTCCTTCTTTCTTCAATCTTATAAATCAAATATCTCTCGAACTTTTTACTATTCCATCATTTGCATTGCTTGCAATAATTTCTGTGTCTGTTAATTTTTCAGCTAATAAATAATTGAATTTTCCATTGCAAATCCAAGCCCTGTTTGAGTTATTAAGTCATAGTCATTCAGTCCGTCCCCCAAATGAAACAGCATCCTTCAATGTCAATCCATCTCTTTTCCAGCAACACTTCTGCCGCTTTTGGCTTTGTTACAATCTGCAGGAAAAACCTCTAGACTTCCTTCATTTGCAAATAAAAAGACTTATATTTTCCTCACCAATTACTCTTTTTATTTCATTTTCCAGTTCCAGTAATTCGTCACGATCTTCTCCAAGGAAAAAGATTTTTGTGAAGTCTTGTTTTTAAATTCTTCAGGAGTAATCTGTTGTGGGTATCTAGTTCTGTCAGGCTCTTGTTATAAAAATATTCCTCAAATTTTCTGTAACAAACCAGTTTGGTCCGGCATATCCAGTTATAATGATATCTTTCCTCAAAATGATTTATAATCGATATTCAGAACTTTATCCAAATATTCTCTTTTTAGTTTATTTGAAAAAAATCTCATTTCCGTTTTCATCAAAAAGCCAGCATCCATGTGAAGTAATCAAAGGAATTTGTACACCAAGCTCATCCATAGCCTCCTTTGTTCCTAAATAATTTCTTCCAGTTGCAATATATAACTTAATTCCTTTTTAACAGCAGTTTTACTGTTTTTCCTAGTAAATTCACTCTACTTTATGCTCTGCATTTAAAAAGTGTTCCGTCCAAATCAGTTACAACAGCCTTAAACATTTGATTTTTTCCTTTTCTAAGTTTACTATATTTTATTTTACTAAACCATTTTCTATAAATACTAAAAACAAATAAAAATTATTATATTTAAAAATTTATAAAGACAAAAACAAACTATAAAAATAATTTTTGAAAATTCATTCATAAATTATCTTCATCAAAAGGCTTTGATAAAAATGCTTTTGCTCCAGCTTCTTTTCCCATTTTCATATAATTTGGGAACATAACCATTGTGCTGCAAATCATAATTTTGGCATCCTTATCAAAAATCCGTGATGACTTGTGTGGCTTTTTTAATCCGTGCATTCTTGGCATGTTTATATCCATTGTTACGATTGCAGGATTTACTTTTTATACATTTCTACAGCTTCCAGTCCATCACCTGCTTCAAATACCTTTTGTATCCTTGTTCCTCTAAAATATCTTTTTATATCTTCCCTAATATAAGATGTATCATCTACAACTAATGCTACTTTTGTTCATTATTTACCTTCCCTCTCTTATTTATTCATAAAATACTTTTTAAAGATTAAAAATTTCTCTTACTTTCTTAGCCATTCCATCATTTGTATTACTTTCGATAACTTCTGTATCTGTCAATTTCTCAAGCAATAAATAAATCGAATTTTTTTCATTGCAAACCCTAATCCAGTTTGAGTTATTAAATCATAGTCATTAAATCCATCTCCAAATGAAACAGCCTCTTGTAATGTCAGTCCATCTCTTTTAATAAAAATTTGCTGCAATAGCTTTTATCGCAGTCTTTGGAAAAATTTCCGACTCATTTACAAATACTATATTGACTTCTCCGTTTGTTATCCTACGGACTTCCTTTTTCTATTTCCAGCAGTTTTTTCGTGTTTGCCTAAAAAATATTTTTGTAAAGGCAAGTTTTTCAAAAGTTCTCCCATTCAATCTGCTCCGGATATTGCTTTCATTTGGCTTTTTGAGCATAAAAAAATAGTCCCTGGCATCTTCTGTTACGTACCAATGATTGCCTGAGAATCCATTTAAAAATTATTCCCTTGTCAAATGATTTATAGTCAATTGAAAAAATTTTTACCCTACGTATTTTTGCTCAATATTGTTGATGTAAATTTCTAAACCATCTTCATCTATAATTCTAGCGCCATTTTGATGTAATTAGTGGTATTTTAAAAGCCAATTTCATCCATTATCTCTTTTGCACCAGTATATCCACGTCCAGTTGCAATATAAAAATTTTATTCCTTTTTAATAATAATTCAATTGTTTCTTTTGTAAATGAACTAACCTTATGCTCTTCATTTAAAAGTGTTCCATCTAAATCACTCTACAACAGCTTTATACATAATAAAAATTTCCTCCTATATTGATTTTACACATATCCACCAAAAAATTTGAATTAAAATTTTAAAAACTTGCAAAAATTCATACAATAATGATACAATACTAAAAGGAATAAAAATAAATTTGTGAGGTGAAAAATATGGAACATTTGAAGATTATTTAAAATTTGAAGTAATCTGAGGCAGAAGAGGATAAAAAGCAATTAAGAATTATAGAAAAATTTCTTTATCTGAAGAAACTGAAAAAGCTATCAAAAATATAGACAAAGACATTACAATTATTGCAGTAGCACAGGTTTACTGCCCGTGACTGCCGTGCAACTGTCCCTTTCCTAAAAATTCAGTGACTTGAACAATAAAATAAAAATTGACTATCGTTCGAGGGAAACTGCCAAAGAATTTTTCCAGATACAGATGAAAGAATTAAAATACCTACATTGATTTCGTATGTTGATGGAAAATACAATATTTTCTCGAATGAATTTCCAACTGTAGTAAAAAGGAAATGGATAAAAATCCAGAAAATTTTGAAGACATTAAGTACAATTTTAGAATTGGAAAGTTTAATGCAGAAATTGAAAAAGAACTAGTTGACTACTTAACTTCTTTATAAAGAAAAAAAGCAGGGAATAATAAGATTTACATCCTCTTTCCTTGCTTTATTTTTCTCTTTTAATTTTCCTATCTGTTTCTGAACTTTTTACTCGTTCTTGATTGTTTATAAAATCTTCATAACATAACAATATTTTTAAAAAGTTATTTCTCATCTATGAAAAAAATAATTTTTGTCCCTTTTAAGTTATAGTTAAATATTTTTTATAAACTAATCATAATTTTTGAATTAGATTTTCCACCCTTTTTTCCCATGTACAACTACTAGATCCATTTTTTATATTTATTTATATCAATTGACAATATATTCATCTTATTTACATAAATATTTTTAAATACATCATTCAATCTATCATTTGGCACAATTACAAAAACTCTCCATGATTTTTAAAAGCCTTTTTATTTCCGATTAATTCTTCCAATGTCAGTAAAACTTCATATTTACTAACTCTTTTCTGCTTCATTTCTTGGCATTTTTCCAGAATTTATTTTTATACGGAGGATTTGAAAAATAAAATCGTATTCTCCTTCAATGCTCTTTTATATTTTTGTTAATAGGAATTATTTTGTCATTTAACTTATTTATTTCTACATAATATTTTAAAAATTTCCTCTTGTATTTCTACTGCAAAAATTTTTAAAACAATAGCCGTTTCAGAAAGCAATAGCGAAATTACACCTCTGTCCCTGCGCCAATTTCTAAAAAGGTCTTTTTCTCCTCATATTTTTGTAATTCGTATCCAAATATCTTTTTATAAATTTTTGAAAGTAAAATAGCATCATCTGTTATTTTTAAGCCTTTTTTTCTTCCACAACCATTTTTATTCACACTTTCAAGATTTTCAATATAACTCATTATAGCTCCTAATCTTTATCAAATTCGTAAATAAAAACTGTTTCAAATATTTTTTTAGTATTTAAAACAGTTTATTATAATCTCTTTATTTATATCTAAATTTCTTTTAACATCGAACTGATAAAAATTAAACATTTTAAAATTTGAAGATAATGATAATTTTCGATTCGAATTTAAAGTAACTTTATTAGATAATTTCTAATTGCTTATCTGCATATTCATGTGCAAGTTCTAATCTTACACGTTCTTTTGAATTTTCAAATGTTGCTGCTGTAAATGGTACTTCTGATGTTTTTGTAATTAAGTAATATCCTGTCGCATCATTTCTTTCAAGAATTCCATTTAATTGTAGTCCAAATATTTGATTCATTAATTCATCATTTTTCCAATTCCAGGAATTGCATCAGATTTAACCATTTTTTAAATCTTTCTTTTACACTAAATTTATATTTATCTTGTTTTTTTCAACTGTGCTCCATGCAACTTTTTGCTTTTCAATTTCAGCTTTCAAGTCTTGAACTTTTTGATAACTTTTTGTTTTGAAGCTTCAGAAATAGTTGAGTGTTATCAAAATGTGACTAACTTTTTGCAACATTTTCATTTTAGGATCTTTTGCTTTGAATATAGATAATATGATAACCAAATTGTGTTTTTATTGGTCCTACAATATCTCCAGCCTTACCACTTCTTACTGCATTAGAAAATTCTGGAACAAGTTGTGATAAATCAGCCGTCTCTCCTAAACTTCCACCATTATTTGCTGAACCAGGGTCTTTTGAAAATTCCTTAGCTTTTTGCTGCAAAATTATCTTTTAGTTGTTGTTTTCATAATATCTTTCAGCCTGTTTTTTAGCTGCATCAAAATCACTTTGTCCAGCTTGATATTCTTCCCCAATTACATAACCACTTATGCTATTTGGAATATTATAGCTTTCTTTCTTAGAATTAAATCTGGCTTGTAATGTGGCATCATCAGGTTTATATGTATCTATCAAATAATTATAATATTTTTGAGAATAATCTCTTAACTGATCTACACCCACTAAATCAGTGATCTGCTTTTTATCCCAGCTGCCTTTAGCTTTATTTGAAATTTTTTACAAATTTATCTAAATTTGTCTTTAATGTTGACTTCAATTCATTTACTACTTTTTCTGAATATCCTTGCTGTGTTTGTGAAACAGAATTTACAATTTGTTCATTTACTGCTTCATTTGTATATTTATATTCTCCATTTTGTGCTACAACAGTTGTCATTCTAGCATACATTTTTCAAATTCTTTGTCTTTTAAATTGAATTTTTGCTTTTTTGCTTAGCTTTTTGCAAGGTATGAATTTAAAATCATAATATCTTTTATCTTGCGTCATATTTTTCTTTAATCTGATCTTTACATCTTCAAAATCTTGATTTGCAAAAGCTTGTGTATATTTATTTCTCTCATAAGCTTTTTAATTTCTTCATCTGTAATTTTTATCATTTGAAAATAATTTTTCTCTCATTTTTTTCAATAGTTTTTTGATCTTTTTATTGATTTTTAAATGATGAAACATTATATCCTACTGATGTTAAATATTGAGCGAAATTCTTTTCTTCCAAGTTTTGACTGTTTTTGGTAACTCTCAAAATCTTTGATTTACAGTTGCATTACTTATCTTTATTCCAAGTTCTTTGCTGATGAAAGCAACACTTCCTTATTAATTATAAGTTGCAATACATATTCATTTATAATATTATCTGGAACATCTTTTTATATTGTCAGCACTTACTCCTACTTGTGATAACTGCTGTATCTTTTGCTGATTTATTTCTTTTTAATTGATTTTTAGAGTATACTTTCCCTTTCAAAATCATCACGATAAATTTTTGTTCCATTCACTGTTGCAATTACTTCTCTGTGATTTGCTGCTCCAAAAACATTATTTTTCAAAAATAATATTCCAGTAACAAGCATCGATATTCCAAATATCGCTATCATAATTGCTGAGGTGATTTGAATTGCCTTCTTATGATTTCTCAATCCCATTATTTATCTTCCTTTCTATCTTTTTAGTCATTTTAAATATTATATCACATAATACTTTATTTTTTTCTATTATTTTTAAATAAATACTTATCTAAAAATAAAAAGTTGTTCTAATATTAAGTAATATCAAAACAACTTAAATTTATTATTTTAACAAATTTATTTTTAAATCATATCCTTTATTATACAAATTTTATATCAAATTTATCAACTAGATTATAATTTTATCTAGTGCTTGTTTCACCCGTCTATCTGAATTATAACACTTTGAATATTTGGAAAAATTTTTTTAAAATTGTATTTGTTACCGCCTGAGAAAATCCATTAAACAATTCAGTATCTTTTTAAATTTTGCAAATGCTGCATTTAATTTTACAACTGTCGTATTTACATTATCAATTCTTAAATTATATGCACTTCTAAATTTCATATCTTCAGAAATATAATTTGAATTTCTAATAATCCCGTTTATAAAATCTCCTTCTATAAGGTTCATTTGCCGAGGAACTGCAATTTCTCGTTTCGTTGACAGTCTTTTGTAGCAGGGTCATATACGAATATTGAGATTTTATTCTGAATCTCTTCTTCCTGTGTTGTTTCCTGCACCAAATTTTTATCCACTTCTACATGAATCTTACTTCTATGTCTTCTATCATAACGGTTTGTTGCAACTACTGCAACTGTTATTAAAAAGTAATGTTACTAAAAATTACTGTTTAAAAGACCTTTTTCTTTTTAGGCTTTTTCTTCAATTTTTCTTTTTCGGCATAAATTTCTCTAATTTGGATAATATCCTGTTATCTAAAGTATTTTCTTATTGCATTACCAATAGCACTTGCTGCACTTTTCTTGACCTTCTCGTGTCAAGTAGTGTGATAAATCAGAATAATTATTCATAAATCCTAATTCCACAAGTATTGATGGTGAGTTACTTCCACGAAGTACTGCAAAAGTTTGCTCCAAATACTCTCTTCTTCTTAACCCTGTTGTATTAATAAGATTATCTCAGTACAGTTTCAGCTATAGCTTGACTTGTTTTTGATTTTTTTCTATAAAATATCATTTAAGATAAAGTCTGAAAATGGCACATCTCCATAACTTCCATCAACTCTGTTTTCAAATTTTGCTACTTGTGCGGCATAGCTTCCTCGATCTTTTTGCTATAGTAGAATACTTCTGTTCCATTTGCTGACGAACTTGAACTTGAGTTTATGGATACTTACAAAAAGTCTGCATTTGCATCATTTCCAATTTTTGCTCTTTGTATCTAATGGTACAAAAAAAGTCTGAATTTCTTGTTATAATAACATTAAAATCTTGTCTTAGATTATTAGCTAGTCTTGTTGCTACTTGTAACGCTATATCTTTTTCATTGTAACCATTTCCCTCTTGCTCCTGAATCATGTCCACTCATGTCCTGGATCCACAACAATCGTATACTTTTTATTTCAGTAGGAGTATAAGTATTTGACTGTCTTTGTGTTTGCGTTTGCACTGTTTGTGTATTAGCGGTTGATTGACTTTTGTGTTGTTGTATTATATCTTGATGTTTGTGAATTATTATTTCTTGATGATGTTTTTCCACCATCTAACGTTACTTGAAATTGTCCAGTTCTACTTACAACCTGATAAGTTACAGATGGTTTTAAGTAAACATAAACAACAACCATTCCATTTCTTTGAGTTGTATAAACTTTGCTTATATACTGGTCATTTTTGATTAATAAATGCCTGAACATTGCTTTCCATTTCACTGTTTGGAAAACTTAACATTAAAATATCTTCATTTCCTAGTTTTGTAACTGATGCATTTGGCATAATTTGCTTATTTTTCTAAATGTTCCCTATAACTTTTTCCATTATTGTATGATATATTTTTCAAAGTATCAGAAAAATGTAATCGCACTCACAAAAAGTAATAGTAATAACAATATTCTTTTCATTTTTTCCTCCTATTTTTTATTATAATATCTAATACCAATTTTATCGATTTTGTCACTGCAGACTTTTAGAACTGTCATTCTAGCATTCTTATCTATTTTCATTTCTACAGTTTCTGTTAAAATATTTACAATAGTTCCTTGTATACCTCCGACTGTCGTTATTTTATCTCCAACTTTCAAGCTTTCCAGCAGTTCAGCTTTTTGTTTTTCTTTTTCTTGTTTCGCAAAATATGTTGGTAAAATTAATATCGCCATAAATGCTACATAAATTAATATTACTCCAATTGAATTTTTTTATCCATTTTTACTTCGTATAATTAAACTTATACTTTTCCTCCTTCTTTTAATTTTTAAAATCAATTTTTAATTATAACATAATTTAAGATATGTTTCAATTTTTAAAAATTATTTTTTATACTAAACTTTATTTAAATAGTAAATTTATTACAAACTTTTTAATAAAAAGATATAAACCCTAATATTTAAATGAAAAATAGTATTATATGTATTTTTCCTTCATTTGTATAAAATATTTACTATTAATCTTACTTATACCAAATTTACTTTAAACAAAAATGACTATCTCAAAAATTATTTTCAAGACAGCCATTTCGTGATTAAAATGAAAAATTATTTTTAGTTAACTAAATTAATTAGTCAATTAAGTTAGTTATTAAAGTTATTATTTTCTCTGAAATTGCATCTACTCCTGGTAATACTTTTCCTTCCAAGTATTCAAGCGATGCTCCTCCTCCAGTTGAAATATGTGAGAATTTGTCAGCAAATCCTAATTGGATAGCTGCTGCTGCAGATCTCCACCACCTGATGATTGTTTTAGCTCCGTGATAATTCTGCGATTGCTTTACATACACCGATTGTACCTTTGTGAAGTTTTTCCATTTCAAATACTCCCATTGGTCCGTTCCATACTACTGTTTTTTGCACCAACTAGAGCGTCTTTTGAGAATAATTTAATAGATGCTTTCTCCTATATCTAATCCCATCCATCCATCTTCGATAGCGTCTACAGAAACTGTTTTAAATTCTGTATCATTTTTAAATTCTTTTTGCTACAACTGTATCAATTGGTACAATAATTCAACATCTTTTAGCTTTTTTTGATTAATGAAGCCGCCAATTCCACTTTATCAGCTTCTAATAATGAAGAACCTGTGTTTTTACCTTCAGCTTTTAAGAAAGTGAACATCATTCCTCCACCAATGATTACTTTATCAGCTTTATCCAATAAGTTTTCGATTACACCAATTTTATCAGAAACTTTTGCTCCACCTAAAATAGCAACTAAAGGTCTTTCAGGATTATCAACTGCTCCACCAATAAACTCGATTTCTTTTTCTACAAGGAATCCTACTGCTGATTCTTTTGATATTTGAAGCAATTCCTACATTTGAAGCGTGTGCTCTATGTGCAGTTCCGAATGCATCATTTACAAATACATCTCCAAGTGATGCCCAGTATTTTCCTAATTCAGGATCATTTTTAGATTCTTTTTTACCGTCTAAGTCTTCAAATCTAGTATTTTCAAACATTAGATTTCTCATCTTTTAACTCAGCAACTGCTTTTTCTAAAGCTGCTCCTCTTGTTTCTGGAACAAATTTAACTGGTTTTCCCAAAAGTTCTTCTAATCTTTTTGCAACTGGTGCTAAAGTTTTTGATGCTTTATCAGCTTCTTCTTTTACTTTCCCTAAGTGAGAAAAATGCGATTACTTTTCCACCATTTTTCCAAAATGTATTTCAAAGTTGGAAGTGCTGCTGTAATTCTATTATCATTTGTAATAACTCCATCTTTTATTGGTACATTGAAATCAACTCTTACTAATACTTTTTTTACCTTTTACATCTAAATCTTTTAAAGTTTTTTTAGCTATTCGGTTATATCCTCCTAAAATTTATCATAATATCTTTTCTTCCTAATTGAATTATACCACTCTTTTAATTCTATTTTCAAGTAATTTAAGACATAAACTCAAAACATTTTTGGTATATAATGAAACAATTCATTTTTAAGCGTAAAAATCTATATTCTAAAGTGATTTTTATAATTTTTACACTTTATTCAAACTTCAAAATTTTTTTCTTAATTTAATTTCATCAATTTCTGATATTTTTTCTAACTGGCTTAGGATTATCAAAATGCTCATTAATAGCCTTTTTCAAACCAGGTAACACCAATCCATTTTCCAAATTTATACCCTGCATTTTCAAAATATGCAGCCTTTTTAAATCCAAAAGTAATTGTGTAATTTCTCGCTATTTTCATTAGGATAAGTTACAAGTCCATAAACATTTATAACATTCTGCAACTTCAATATTTCAATCAAAATTTTTATATAACTTCTTCCCAATTCCATTTCCATAAAATTTTTCATCAGTATAGACAGAAAGCTCCGCATCCCACTGATAAGCAGCCCTACTCCAAATCTTATAAGCATACGCATAACCAGCAATCTCATTTCCACATTCACAAACAATATACGGATATTTCTCTGAAAATTTTTCTATTCTCCTTTAAATTCATCAATTGAAGGCACTTCATACTCAAATGTAATAGTAGTATTTTCAATATATGGTTTATAAATTTTTAAAATTTTTCAGCATCTTCTTCAGTTGCAAATCTAAAAATTAAATTTCTTTTTACTTTCATCTTTTTATACCTCCGTATATCAATTTTACTTTTATTAATACAAATATGTTAACACTTTTTAATATAAATTTCAATGAAATAAAAATTTTTAAATTTACTATTGACATTTATTAAAAATACGGTATAACTTAATTAAGAAATTCTATAAGAAAAAGGATGGATAAAGTATGAAAAATTACTATTAGTTGGTGCACTTTTTAGTTACAAATTTGATTTCATTTTTCTGCAGGGAAAGGAAATGATGTAACAACAAAACCAGATGTTTACTTTTTAAAAAGTTCACAAGTTGTAAGCAGTTATGATTTATTGCCTCCTCCACCAGCAGTAGACAGCATTGGATTTTTTAAAATGATAAGGCTCAGTACGAAAAAGGAAAATTGCTTAGAAATACCGAAAGAGGAAAACAGGCATATAACGATGCACATGTAGAAGGAGATGGAGTCCCTCGTGCTTTTTCAGAAGCTTTCGGATACACAATCTCAGCTCAAACAACTCTGAAATTTTCAAATTAGTTACAAAATTGTGTGAAGATGCAGGAGATTTAGCTACAAGATCTGCAAAAACAGACATATATGAGAATCCGTCCATTTGCATATTTTATGAATCAACTTGCCGTCCGTAAGATGAAGCAAGCTTTTTCAACAAATGGTTCTTATCCTTCAGGACATACTTCAATTGGGTGGGCTACTGCATTGGTTCTGGCTGAAGTAAATCCAGCAAGACAAAATGAAATTATAAAACGTGGTTATGAAATGGGACAAAGCCGTGTAATTTGTGGATATCACTGGCAAAGTGATGTTGATGCAGCTCGTGTAGTAGCAAGTACAGTTGTTGCAACACTGCATTCAAACAGTGAATTTAACGCTCAACTAGCCAAAGCAAAAAGCAGAGCTTCAAAGATTAAGCAGAAGAAAAATAAAAGATATTATATTTTAAAAATCTTTCTTAGTTTTTGTAAAGTATTTTTATATATTCTTCAAAAATATACTGAACCCATTTAAATTGAACTGATAGAAATTATATAATTTAGGGTTTGAGTAAAATAGTCATAATTTTTGAGTTTTGTTTTTAAACTAGTTTTACTATAAATTTGAATAGAATAGAATAAAAAGGACATCATTACGATGTCCTTGAATTTTATATTCCCATTAAATAATTCTTTTACATAAAAATGGCGTACCCGTGAGGAATCGAACCCCAAGCCTTCTCGATCCGAAGTCAGACGCTCTATCCAGTTGAGCTACGGATACACAGAAAAAGTAAGTTATAAAAACTTACTTTGCTAAGATTTTTCAATATTTTAGGGCTTTAATGTTTCTTTTGTTTTAACAAGATTTTTAACTTGGTCGTTATTTTTCCTTTTTAATGTTTTTCATTGCTTTTTGTACAAACTCTTACTCTAACTCTTCATTGTTAATAGTTAAAAAGCATTGTTTGTAAATTGGCTCCAAATTCTTTTTGTAGCTCTGTGAGAGTGACTTACTCTATTTCCATGGCTTACTGTTTTTCCAAAAACTTCACATCTTTGCATCTTTATTCACCTCTACTAAAAATATTTTAGTAGTTCTCCCTTTCATCTTTATACAGTCATTTACTGTTTTTATTATAATATATTAACTTAACTCTTTTAAAAATCGTTATTCAGTTAAAATTATTTTTACATATCGGAATTTATTTTTATCATATTTTTTAGAATTTTTACAAGTTATTATCCATATTTTTACTTTTATTTCACAAATTTTCCTTATTTTTGAAAAATTGCTTTTGATTTTGATGGAAAAATAATTCGGTCCTTTTATTACTTTCCCGTCTTCACGATAAATTGATTCCCGTTTTCATCCAGCTTGCTAGGTTACTTCGATGAATCTCCTCAAACACATCCTCAATAACATCCTGCATCCCATGCTCAATTATTGTCCCACAAAGAATATAAAGCATATCTCCAAAGAGCATCTGCAACTTCCACAACATCTCCTCTTTTTAGCCGCTTCTAAATATTCCTCATTCTCTTCTTTCATCAAATCAAATCTCAATTTTTCTAGTCCATTTTTCTAATTTCCCGATTGGCTTGTCAGAATTTCCAAGTTTATAAATTCTGTGAAATTCTTTCAACACATTCTATTTTTCTTTCATTATTATATCCTTTCTTAAAAATTTATTTCAATATATTTAAATTTTCTATTCTTAAATTCTAAATTATTTTTCTTACATATTCTTTTTTATAATTTTTAACTTTTTTACACAAAGGTATCAACATAATACCTATTGTTTCGCAATAATACCTATTATAACATATTTAACTGATTATCACTTAATATGTATCGAAAGTTCTATGAACTGCTCGATTTACATAAATCTTTCATAAAGAAAAATATAAAACATAAAAATATCTATTAATAAATTATTAGCCTATTTTTATTATTAACATTATCAAAAATATATAGTTAAAGCTTTACAATATCTGAATACAGTATAATCGCTGAAAAGAATCTTGTTTTTCCAAAATTTCAGTATTGGTTTTCTTCTACTTTTTCTAATATCTTTAGTTTGTATATTTTTTTATGTCTTTTTATTAACAAAACTGCCAATATCAGTGTTAGTAAGACCACTATTCCTGAACAACGGCTTTGCTTGAAAAAATGAAAATTCACTATAAAAATTGCAAGAATTAGCCCCATTATTAGCGACAGGACTGTTAAGGCGGATTTCATATTCTTTTTGTTTATTTATTAATATTTTGGTAAATGAATAAAAACAGAATTTCTAAAAATAAATAAAATTATAAAGAATATTCCTTTACATCAGGCGCCTTTAATTTTTAATGACTGAATTATGTTATCCAATTCAAAAATCATATAGTTTTTTTAGTATCATCACAGTAAAATTGGAAATAGCAATTCCTGAAAATACCCATATTCTGCTTGCTAAAATTTCTTCATTTATAAATTTTTACTTCCTTGACTGTTTTCGACATCTATTTTATTTTCTATTTTCTGTTACTTTTCAAATTTTTCCCTTTAATAAATAGAATAAGAGTTATTTCTGAGATTGCATTAACAATTTTAATATTAATAATCCCAAGATAACCCTTTATATTTTTTTATTAAATTATTTTTATCTTTTTCTTCCTAAAATTCTTACAAGGCTCAAGAATAAGTTTACAAAATCCAAATATAATTCCAAAGCACCAACAATTTCAATTTTGTTAAGAATATCAGAATCTTCATGAACTGCATAGGCGATAACATTATTTTTATTCTGTTTACATCAACTGCAATATAAACTGTAAAATGATTACATCTAATACTGACACAAACAAATCAATTGCACTATTTCCTAGAAACATATTTACTACCTTTACTAATATCATTGCTATTATTCCAGCTGTAAGCAATGCACAAATCTAGTCAAATTTTCCTTAGTAAAATATCCATAAATTGCTAAAACTACAAAAGATTGACAATGTTCCTAAAAATGCTGAACCAATTACATCCTGGAGTATAAATAAGTCCAATAGCTGAAAATGTCAATCCGCTTAATGCTGAATATATTAAAATATAAGTTTTAGAACACTTGAATTTGCTGTATAAACTAAAGCTGAAAAGGCTAAAACTGCAACAACTTCTAAAATAAGAAATATCCAGTATTTCTCTAGTATCATATATGCAAATAGGATTTTCTTTTTATTGCTCCATTATAAACCATAAAACCAATACCGCCAGTTATCAGAAGCCCTATTACCATCCATATCATACTCCACGAACTTTTGAAATTATAAGTCTGTTTAAATCGTCATAAGTCATTGACATTTGTCCGTTATATTCTGTTGTAATCATCGTTATTATGATTGTAAGTTTCTAATTCATCATAATCATTTCTCATAAAATCACCTCATTAGTTTAGTATTTTTCATTTCTTCAACCATTTTAATAACTTGAACATCTTAATCCAAAATTCTATATCCAAGCTATCATCTATTATAATATTATAACTTTTTTTACTTTTAAAAAGACTTTTTATTTATCAGTTAAATTACTAATCTTATTTTTATTTTGAAAATGGAACAAAAAGATTCCTGTTTCAAAGTTTGATAATTTCATCAACTGATATCGTTTTTACTGTCTTGTGAACCAAATCTTCTCACATTTACTTCGTTGTTTACAACTTCATTTTTACCAATTATTAGTTGAACTGGTATTTTTTGATCTCCGTTTGCTTCTCTGATTTTGTATCCAATTTTTTCTACTCTTGTGTCAAGCTCTACTCTGATTCCTGTATCTTGAAGTTTTGTAAACAATTCTTTTGCGAAAGGCACCTGTTCGTCAGAAATTGTCAGGATTCTTGCTTGTACTGGCGCTAGCCAAGTTGGGAACGCTCCTGCGTACTGTTCAATCAAGATTCCAATAAATCTTTTCCAAACTTCCGTACATTGCCCTCGTGAATCATTACTGGCTCGTGTTTTTCACCATCTGCACCTATATAGCTCATTTCAAATCTTGCTGGAAGGTTAAAGTCTAACTGGATTGTTCCACATTGCCAAATTCTTCCGATTGAATCTTTTCATCTTAAAGTCGATTTTTGGTCCGTAGAATGCTCCATCTCCAGGATTTAACTTATAATTAATTCCTTTATGTTCCAAAGCTGATTTCAAGTTTGCTTCAGCCATTTCCCATATTTCGTCTGAACCTATTGCTTTATCAGGTTTTTGTCGATAATTCAATGTGATATTCAAATCCAAATACAGTATAAAATTTATCATATAAATCAATAATTTTCGATAATTTGTTCCTCAATTTGTCTCTTTTCTGTACAGAAAACATGAGCATCATCCTGTGTAAATGCTCTAACTCTCATAAGCCCGTGTAAAGCTCCACTAAATTCGTGTCTATGAACAAGCCCCATTTTCTCCATATTTCAATGGTAAATCCTTGTATGAATGCAAGTTATTCTTGTAGGCAATTATTGAAACCCGGACAGTTCATAGGCTTTATTGCATATTCTTTTTCATCAATTGTTGATGTATACATATTTTCACGGTAATTGAACCAGTGTCCAGAAATTTCCCACAATTCCTTATCTAGCATAATAGGAGTTTTTATTTCCTGATAACCTCTTTTTTTATGCTCAACTCTCCAGATTTCCTGCAATTTATTGAATAATTCCACACCTTTTGGCATAAAGAAAGGGAATCCTGGTCCATGCTCGTCTACAAAGAACAAGTCAAGCTGTTTTCCTAATTTTCTGTGGTCTCTCTTTTCAGCTTCTTCCATCATTGTCAAATAGTCATCCAGCTCTTTTTTTGTTGCAAAAGCTACTCCGTAAATTCTTTGAAGCATTTTATTGTTTGAATCTCCACGCCAGTAAGCTCCTGCTGTTGACATTAGCTTAAATGCTTTTAGGTAGCCAGTCGATGGAATGTGTGTTCCACGGCATAAGTCTATAAATTCACCTTGCTGATAAATGCTAACTTTATCTGCACCCAAGTCTTCAATTATCTCAACTTTGTAAGTTTCACCCTTTTTCAGCAAAGAATTTTTTTGCTTCTTCGGCAGTCATTTCACTTCTTTTAAATTCATAATTCTCTTTTACAATTTTTGTCATTTCCTCTTCAATTTTTGCTAAATCTTCTTCAGTAAACGGTTTTTTCAGGGTCAAAATCATAAAAATCCATTTTTCAATAACAGGCCTATCGTAACCTTTTGTATTTGGGAAAAGTCTTTGCACAGCCTGAGCCATAATATGCTGCACTATGTCTTATAATTTCTATCCCTTTTTCACTTGTATTAGTAATTATTTCAATTGTTCCGTGACTTTGTCAATAATATGAGATGGATCAACTTGCACACCGTCAATTATCGCCCCAACGGTTGCCTTCCCAAGACTGCTCCCAATACTTTTTGCAAATTCCACAACAGTCATCGGATTTTCCAACTGTCTTTTACTACCATCAGGCAAAATCATTTCTATCATTTCGATTCCTTCTTTCTCTCTTTTGTCAAATAAAATTAGGGCTCTAGTTAGCCTAATCGCATAATTATTTATTATAGTATAATTCTTATCAACCTAAAAATTTAAAACATCTCCAAAAATTTGCATTTCAGAACAACCAAGCAACCATATTCAAAAAACAATAAAAAATGAGCAAGAATTGAAATTTTATTCTCACTCAAAAGTTATTTTTATTAAATATCACTTTTTCGATATTGGGGCGATCTATATCATCATCACGCCCTTTCTTTTTAGGATATTGTTTTAGTCCCTTTGATATTGGGGTGGTCTATATCTTATAAAGATTTTTACAAGAACAAAGAGTAGTTTTAGTCCCTTCGATATTGGGGTGGTCTATATCAAAAATAAATTTACTCAATGATAAAGTAGAGTTGTTTTAGTCCCCTTCGATATTGGGGTGGTCTATATCACATAAGATATAGCAATTAGTTCATTATTAATGTTTTAGTCCCTTCGATATTGGGGTGGTCTATATCAGAAGAATATATGTATGTACTCCATTTAGTTAGTTTTTAGTCCCTTCGATATTGGGGTGGTCTATATCGGTAAGTTATAGATTTAGAAGTATTATTTAGTTTTAGTCCCCTTCGATATTGGGGTGGTCTATATCGATTATGAAAGTAGAAGAAGCAAAGATTTAAGTTTTAGTCCCCTTCGATATTAGGGTGGTCTATATCCCATCATTTGTTTTTAGTGATAGGATATTTTGATTGATATTTTTGCTATTTATCTGTGTTTTCCATATTTTCATCTTGATATTGCTCCCTTTAATAAATGATATAAACCACCATTCATATTATACCATATTTTTATGATTTTTCAAAATTCCAATATTTTTATTTTGTGAAATTTTTCTCCCATTGTCACTTCTCCTGCAAGCACCTTCATTTTTTTGAAACTGCTCTTCTGTCAGTATAATGGAAACGGATTGAGGAATTTTTCTCGAGCGAGCATTGATAACTGTTTTTCTGCCAGTTCGATTTTTTCTTTTTTGTTTTTTGACCTCATTATATATACCGATTTTTGAAGCTGATAATATCCTTTTTCTATTAATTTTTCCTAAAAGTCCTATATTCAAATATCTCAACATCTGTCTGCATAGGAAAAATCATACATAAGCAGACCAAAAATACTCAATACTCATAGTCCATCACGCTCAATGTTGGAATTATCACTTCTTCATCTTTTACAAAATAATTTCTTATGCTATCCAAATAATAGTCTACCGCTTGAAAAATCATATTTCTTATCATTAAATAATACCTTCTGCTGTGCTACAAGAAGTATTTTTTGTCTTATCTCCTTACTTAATTTCACTTCATTCAAAAATATCCTTGTACATATAAACGGATAATCCACCATAGGACGAAAAACTTCTATTATATCATCAGAAAAATTATAGGCATTAAACTGTGACTTATGATGTAATCCCAAACTTGGATGAAACCCTTTTGCTACAATCTTTGACGATATTATAGCTCTTAAAATCATATATCCATAATTAAATGCTGAATTTAACCATCTCTCATCAAATCTTTTAAAAACTATTGCTATACAATTCCTGAAATATATCCTTGAAGCTATTGCTTCCTGATGTTCTGCCTTACATCATCTTTTTCAAGTTTTCCTTATATGTTTTCAGTCTTTCAATGGAAACATCACTTTTTTCAAGATACTCTAACAATGCTCTTTGATTTTCAATCTTATTCTCCACTATCCTGCTCCACAACTTTTCCTTTTTCTCCTTCTCCCACTCAATCTGCTCATTTATTCGTAAAGTTACTTGAAAATGATTAAATAATCCCAACGAATGAATTTCAGGCTGATGTTTCTCATTGCAAATAATAATCGGAATATTATTTTCCACCAGCCTCAACTGCAAAATCGCACTAATCTTACAATGGCAATTTTCAATAACTATCGCAGATATATCATTCAAAGAAATCTTATTTTTCTCATCACTATTATCTTCATCAATCATTACAAGCTGATTATTCGATATTGATAAATCATCAGCCTTTTGTTATGTGAATTATATTGACATTTTAATCACCTGTTCTCTAATCTTTATATCCTAACATTTTCTCAACATTTTCAAAAATTCATTCTCTAATAATTTAAACTCTATTTTCTCTCTAGCAATTTCCCTTTTTGAAGTTGTTTCTTTTATTTCATAATTAAGTTCTTCATCTTCATCATTTCTTTTTAAATTCTATATCCATATTATATTTTTAAGTATTTTTCATAGATTCTAAAATTTCTATTTTGTACTTTCTTATCATATGAAAACAATTTTTATTAGTAAATTAGCCTGAGTTATAAAAACTGATAGTATCTTTTTCTTTGTGTAAATATTCAAAGTGAGCTATATAATTTCTTAAATTTCCCAAGTAAAATTATCTGCTGTTATTCCCCTAATTGCCAAATTATCATTTAAAAATAATAAACTCATAAAATTTTCATGTATTTTATTTATTACTGATTTCATTTTATTTCTATAATTTGTTACAGAAAAATTATCTTTACTACCATCAGGCTTACAAAGGATTTAAAAATTTATTTACTTTTTCTTTATCATCTTCTTTTTAAAAATTGTTTTATTACTATAACTATAAACTTAAAATCTCTTCCCACTTATTCAAAAATGCCACATTTCTTGCCAATAAATCAGATAATATTTCATGTAACAAATACACATTTTGAGTTTTTCTTTATTTTCTAAATAATTATATTTTCTAATTTCTTCTATAATTTTTATAAATTTCTTTATGTTCAAATTCTTCTTCACTTTTTCTTTCAATCCATTCTTTATGTAAATAACATCTACAATCATTATAGTATTCTATTACTTTTTAGGGTTTCCCATCTCTCCTTAAATCTATTTACTTTTTCTAAGATTTTGTATTCTTTTAATTCATCACTTACTTCAGCTTCAAACTTTTCTTTTGTTGTCATATTGTTTAGTGTATATTTGTTATCTTTCAAAACTTTAGAAAGAAAATTTTCTGTTCCATATTTTCTCATTTTTCTAAATTGCATGAACTATTGGAGTTTTTCCATCTGTTGAATAAAAAGGAGTATTTTTGTCATCCAAAAATTGTTTCTCAATAAATTTTCTTAATTTTTCATCATATTCATGATGCAGAACTATAAAAATTTATTAAATAATGCATTCATATTATCTTTCTCTTGTTCTTTAGTTTCGCCTTCTAATATTTCAAGTTTTTTTCTTTGTTATTATCACAAATTCAATTATTGCTTCTATTTTTTCTATATCAATTTCAAGAAATTTATTCTCTGTATTTTTGTCTTTTTGCTAAAAATTGTTTGTACTTAATCATATCATTCCTAAATTCTGAAATTCTTTTTATTATTATCATGTTAAAAGAATCATATAAATTCAAGATTTCGCTATCGTTTCTATTTAATATGTCTAACCCTTCTATTTGTATATTTAAATTTCTGACAATTTCTTTTCGTTCTTTATCTACTTTATTTCTTTTTTAAAAATTTGAAATTATTATTATCCAAATATTTAATGAACCCTTCTAAAAATACTTCTTCAATAAAATCTCTAATATGTCTTGAAGTATCCTTTCTATCAGTATTAATTTCAATTCTTTCCATTTCTGATTTATGAATATACGAAATATATTCCGAATATTATCTGAAAAATTATAATTTCCTATCACATCATAACTTTTTCCTCCTCTCCTATGACTTTTTCTTTACTGCTTCTAAATTTTGCTTTTATTATTTAAGAATTCTGTATAAAAATTATTATAATATAATTCTTTTAACAGAAAATTTCTGAGTTTTCATAAACTCATTATATTCAGTATTTTTATCACTATTTTCTGAATATGCCTTTAAAAATTCATAGCTATTATTGCTTTCTGAAATTGATAAATTTTCTCCCTTTTGTCAAAATTCCTTTTTTAAAATTAGGGGCAAAAGATGCTTTTGTTTTTAATATTTCAAATTTATATTTTTCAAGTATATTTCATTTTCTGTATAATAATATTGTAAATTATTAGATATGAATCTATCCTTTAAATCTTGCTGTATTTCTTTTTCTTAAAGTTAAAAATAATCTTTTATCGTATTAGAATCCTTTAAATCTAATCCATTATTATATTTCTTAAAATCATTTTTATCAAAATGATTTACACCCATTTCTAATATTATATATAGAACCAGAAATTGCACTTAATAACTCTACTATTTTATTATCAATTAAAGATTTCAGGTTAAATAATTTAACATTTTTCTTTAAATACATATCTTCTATCTCCCTTTATATATATCTCATTTTCAATCTTTCCTAATAAGAGATCATCAGAAATTTTCTGGGTTAGAATGTTATTTTCTGTTCTTCCAAATAAATTATAATAACTATTAGCTGCAAATGAAACTAATACTGCCATTTTCTAATTAAAGTTTCCTTAGTTTTGTATATTTCCAAATCTTTGTTTCTAATTGTCCTGTATTTTTATATACTCGTCATTTTCTTTATAATAGTAATTTTCCATAATCTAATATATGTTGAACAAATAAATTTTAAAATTACTGTTTATTTTATTTTTAAATTTTCTTTTTATTTATTCTCTCTCATCAACTCTTCTATAAACATTATAAAAATTCAAATATAAATAATCATTTTCACTATTTTTAGATTTTTGATTTTTGTATACGAAAAATTATTTTCAATATATAGTTCTAAATATATATCTGCTTCAATTTGTAATCACTGTTATTTTCTTCTTTTCTCTGATATATTCTCAAGTTCATTTAAAACTTTTCCTTTTTATAATATTTATTTTCTGTTTCTTCGTTAAATATCAATATTTTCCATTAGGTAATATCAAAATTATCTAATTTTTCTTCTAAAATTGACTCCTTTTGCTCATCTCTATTATTTCTTTCAATAACTCATAAAAAGTCATTTCTCTATCATTTGTAGGTTAATTCCATAAATTTCTTCATTCACATTTTCTTTTTATATTCTAAATTTATTTTATTATTATTAATTGATTCTAATAGTAATTTTATTTTTCATCCTTATATTAAACATCTTCTTTTAAATCTAGAAAAATTCCTTTATTTTTCTAATCTTTTATTCTATTTTCATTTTGATCTATTAAATTATTCAATAATGTTCCTAAGATAATACTTTTTATCTCCTTCTTAAAATATACACATCTTCTTTCTTTAAATTTATAGCCTTTTATTGTTCTTCTGTCATCTAATATTTCTAAATTTATATTTTTAATTCCCATAAAATCATTTTTCTCTCTCTTTCATCTAACTCTTTTGTTAAATAATATAGTGATTTTATACCCTTCGTCCTCAGTTGTTCTTCCATCTATCTTACCGTTTTAGTCTAAAATTCTTTTATAAATTTTACTTTCTAAATTTGTTTTATTGTATCAAAGCTGTGATCTCTCCTGTTCTCCTCTCATCTAAATCTTTTCCCGCTTTTCTCTAAAATACCTTTTATCTTGCTATATGGCTTACACCATCAATTTTAGTAATTTTCATACACATCCTCCTAAGCATATATTAATCGAGACATTTTACATTCCTTTCTAATCAAAATACAATTTTCGTTTAGTAGCACCATATCAATAATAAATTTCGCAACTAGAAGTTACTCGCTAAAAGGATGGAATAAATATTGATTAAATTTATATTATTAAACATTTTGAAATATGGAAAGTATGGTAAAATTTATAAAAGTGTTTTTATTTATTCAATAAGGAAAAGGAGAAATTGTTTATGAAAAAGTAGTATTATTTGTATACAGTATCTGAATGTTATTATCAACGATATTTCTTTCAGCAGAAACAACTCTGCGTTCAAATTGAGAAAAACTAAAATATCCTAAAGGAATTAGAGGCATCAGATCTGTAACTGAAGTTTTTGGAACTGACAAAATGTTACACACATTATTCGGAATTTAATGAAAAGGTAGTAAACTCGGCTAGCCAACTAAAGATACTTTTTGCCGTGTCTGACAGAACTGTTGGAAAAAGTTTATTCATACCAGCTGAAAAGAACTAATATCGTAAAAGATGGAAAATATGTCATTATCGAACTGGAATACAAAAGATAATGGAGCTTCTTTACGTAGAGAGGGAACAATGAGTTGGATTTCAAAATGAAAAAGGACTCTCAGATAACAAAAAAGAAGACATCTTGTTTACAGATGGTAAAAATTAGAAAAAGCATTGCAATACTTGAAAACAACAAAACAAAAATTTAGTTGTGGAAAACTTTAAACAGTTTTGTGTATAAAGATCCAGCAAGGAACAAGTGTAAAGTATAATCTGTGTATTCCATTACGACAGAAATATACCCACTTGTGTATTTATGCACGATATGGGAGTTTTAAGCGAAGACACGAAAACTACACTATTACAAGGAAATGGCGCCATCTCATTTGCAACACCTGAAGAACAGGCAAAGCATCGAAGCATTTGTGTTAGCACCACAGTACTCAAGACAAGTGGTAAATGACAACGGAGATATTACAAGCGACTTGATGCAACTGTCAATTTAATAAGAGAACATTTACTTTTTAAAATATAGTGATTGATGATAAAATTTATGCGACTGGACAATCAATGGGTGGAATGATGGCTATTGTTATGAATTACAAATATCCGTAATTATTTGCCGCTTCATATCTAGTTGCTTGTCAATGGAATGAAAAAGAAATTACGCCCTATGGCTACAATCTATGGATTACCGTTTCAACTGAGATTCAAAAAGCTTATCCAGGAATGAACGCAATTACAGTGAAACTTATAAAAAGAGGTGGAACTGTAGCAAGAGACAGCTGGAGAGCTGATTACTCAGATACAGTTTTTAGAAGGAGCAAGAAAAGTTATTTCTCAAAAACAAACATAAAATACGTAACACTTGAGAAAAGGTACAAATCCATACTTGCAAAAGATGCCAATCCAGGCTCTGAACATTCAGGAACTTGGAAAGTAGCTTATAGCATACCTGGTATTAAAGATTGATGTTTTCTCAAAACGAGATAGTGAACAGCGTTAAAGAATTTTAAATAAAAATTTGAGCGAAATAAAAAGTGAAGAATTAAGAAATATTGAAAAGTGAAGATTTAACACAAAGCTGAGTATCAAGGCAGAACTTTTGAAGTATTAATAAAATCATTTTAAAACTACATAAAGTTTTTATTTCCAGCTTTTTGTATTGTTTGGAATTAATGGATATGTATTAAAAACTTTATTGTGTTTTCAGACAATCAGCAGAAAGAACTAATTACAAGTAATTACAATGGCAATTGAGTTTATACTGAATTTATTTCAAAATAGTGTTATAAGTAAAATTAGAGGAAAATGAACTGGATAAAAACTAATTTAATATTTAGGTTCATTGTCTAGTATGATAATGACTTCAATAAATTTTTAGTATTCTTGATGATGACAACAACTTGGCATCCTCTATAATTACAATTGTGCTTGCACTCTGTTTTTCATATTTCAGACAAGTTTATCTATCTAGAGACCTTAATGAATCTATTGAAGAAAATTTTTAAACTTTAGATGGAAATAGAAAAAGGATTATCATACCTTTTTATTGTTATTAATATAATTTTATATTTTATCTTCATTTTTCTCGTATTTTGCAATAATTGGAAATTATTCAACAGACGCTAGTTCAGAGCTGATGGTAATAGTCATTTTTAGTTCTGTTTTAAACTGGCAGATGGAATAAAATGAATTTTACAGAAAAATTTTTAGTAGTATAATTTTTCTTAAATGTAGAAGATAATCAATAAATCAAATGAAAAATTTAGAAAGGAGACGCTATTGACTTTTAGTTATTTTTAGCTCTATTCATATGAAACTTTTTATTGTTTTCAATTTTATTTTGTATATTTTTATTCTATATTCCAAAATTTTTAAGAATATAGATATAAAGAAATATTCAACATTTCTAGGATATTTTTATTTAATATTTAAAATAGTTGATTCGATTTGACAGGCTGATGTATCAGAATGAACCTATAACCAATGTTACACCTGTGCATCTTTGTAATTTTGCACGCAATTTTTTGCAGGATTGTATTTAATTTTAGAACAAAATTTTTATATAATGTAGTTTATTATCTAATTTTTGGACCAGTATTGGCACTAATTCTGCCTGGGATAATTTACTATCATGACAACTATTATGTCTATATTTTTATAATAATGCATGCACTTATTGTATTTACAGCTGGATATGAATATCTAGATGAAAGACCTCACAGGATTTATTCAATCAATAATCGCATTGCTTTTTATATTTCTTTTATGCGTTTATCTACAACTTTATCTTTAAGGAAATAAATGCAATGTTTTTAAAAAGACACATTATTCCACAAGTGAAGTTTATAAATCCTATCTCGGTTATATGATATCGTTCTGATTTCTACAATGATTTTTAGAATTTTTGTTATATTTGCCAGTTATGAAAAGAAAAGTTAATATGAATCTTTGGGAAGGTTTTAAAAATGAAGAAGAAAAAAGTACACACTGATATTAGTATTATTATGTATCTATAATTTTAGTATTTTAGGTGTGCTTTTTATTAAAAATTTTATTCAGTTTCAGATTGAGCCGCGCTTTCCTGCTCAAATTTTCCAAAAATAACTTTTATTATTTCAGCACGAAGTTCAGGTTTAATTGGATGAACTATGTCCTTAAATTCTCCATTTGGCATTCTTCTTGATGGCATTGCCACAAATAATCCGTTTTTGTCCATCGATTATTTTAATCCATGAATTACAAAACTTTCATCAAATGTGATGTCAGCATAAAGCTCTTAATCTCTCGTTGTTCTCGTTTGTTTTCCAATTCTAATACGAATAAGTTACTTTCATAAGTCTTCTCCTTGTTTGTATAAATTTATCTTCCACTATAATTATACCCTATTTATCCTAAAAACAAGAGACAATAATTCCTCAAATTATCCAATTATCTCAACATATTCGTCAATAAGTTCTTTTTAAGGCTTTCAGGCGGCAAATCCAGCACTTTTTACCTTTATATTCTTGTTAAATACTTTTATGTCAAAAAACATCGCCTTTTTTACATCATAAGAAGATTTTTCTGTTCTCCGTTTCAGCAATGTTTCCATTATCTGCCAATTCTTTTGCCACTGTTCTTCTTTTTATAATTCTTGTTACTTTTAAAAATTTATCTAAACGCATTTTTCCCTCTATTTTATTACTTTATATTTTCATTCCTTCATTACTACGCTGTATTTGTTTCCACAACCAACATTTGGGTTTTCTTTTAAGAAAAGACCTCTTACTTTACTCTTCTTATCACTGAAAATATGTGGATTATCAGTTGTTGATTTAGCTAAAAGAGCCTTCTTGATTTTTTCCTCGATCTTTTGCCAAAGTTTTGTATTAAATACTGATTGGACAGGTTATAAACTGGAATTGATTTTATAACTGCAGCTTTTTCCAGCATAATCTCCAAATGGTGCAACTGCCCCTTTTCTCACTTTTATATGTGGCTCCTGAATTAAAGTCTTTTTCCAGCAGTCAGCTCATAAATTGTGAATGATTTTGGAATAGCAAATGTTGCAACATCAACATCTCCCTTTAAATAATAGAACCTGTGCTCCAGGATGCGAATTTCCAAAACATAACTTTTTGAACACTTTATTTCCAAGCACTTCATCCGTATTTTTAATCCGAGATTCTTTTTACAATAAAATTAGCTGGTATCTTAAATCCGGATGTAGAGCTGTTTGTAACAAATCCTATAGACTTACCTTTAACTTCTTCAAGTCAAATCCATCTCGAACGGTATTGATTAGCATCTTCTGCTCTAACTGCAATAAAAGCTGTAATAACGTGCATCTTCTAATGTTCCACTTTCTCCAGCATTCGTAAGCACAGCCTCAATATCCTTTGTTCTCTGTCTAACATTCAAATATGCTTCAGCTCCTATATATGCAATCTGAGGACTGTCCGAAACAATATTCTCAACTGTAATATTATAGTCTGTCGTTGTAACAACTCAACTCCCAGTTGCTTCCTGCACAACCCGCGCAAACTCTTCACGTGATTTTTCTCAGTGAATCATTGGTTTCATTTGGCAAAAATACAATTTTGATTGTATCATTTTTCTTGCCGCAACTAATAGTAAACAGCAAGATTGCTAATAACAATAAACTTCTTAATATATTTTTCATAAATACCTCCTAAATAGTACAAATAAAATATGGTTTTATTATAACATTTGTCATTTGCATAGTCAATTCTCTATAAAAATAAGTTTAATAATTTATTCTAATAATAAACTATCTTTTCAAAAATCTCCCCAACCGAAAACTCCTAACTTCCCTTTCTCCAGCCTCATTTTGTTCCATTAAAACTTCGATTTCTCCATCTTTATTAATATTATGTGCAATTCCTGAAACAACTTCATTTCCAAATTTTTAACTCAATTCTTTTTACCTTTTCAGATAGTTTATTTTATTTATTTTATCCGAATATTTTCCCCATAATCCATTTTCCAGCTGTTCACATAATATTTGAAACTCTGAAACAATATTTTATAACTTCATCAATTTGATATTTTTGTTGTTATCTTTTGTTAATGAAGTTGCCTTATTTTGTAAGTTTTTACGGCAATATGTTATTCACATTTATCCCAATTCCAACAATATAGACATTTTCTGTTTTTCCAGCAAATACCGCATAGTTTCTTGTTTTCCAAATAAACATCATTTGTCCATTTAAATTTATATTCTAAATTTTCAATTTTCTTTAATCCATTTATTGTTGCAAGACCGGCAATCAAAGGTAATTTTAAATAATTCTCGATTTCCAGTCATCTCTTTCCTTCAAGAAAAAGCTAAAAATAGCCATCCCATCCATAGATACCCAGTCATTCTGTCTGCGTGCCTTTCCCATGAGTTCTGCGTTCTAGCAGAAATAACATCAAATTCTTCATGACTTTTGTGATTTCTTCTGTAACAATCGTTTGTCGAATCAAGTTCATCAAATTTATATAGATTTATATTTTCTTTCATTTTTCTCCTAAATTTATTCTAGTACCATTTTCATTTATCCTAAAAATCAGTTTAAAATAGAAATAATTTTTATAATATAGTTGTTTAACAGCTAATTCATGAAACATTCAATTAGATTGTTTTTATTATTTTTTACGTATCTTGATTAATAAATATTTTTCATTTTATTTTCGTAGGATTGCTCATTACCAAAAATCCTTATCTTGCAGCAAAGATTCATCTCAATAATTAAAATTGTAGCAAGATTGCTGACGCAACAACCTATGGTTAGTCTACAACATTTCTCGCACTGACAAAAACTCCTGCCATACTCAAACAGTTTTACTAGTACAGAAAAATGTTCCTACGGGTTGTTATACTAGGCTTTTTGAAGAAAATTATATTTTAATTATTTGAAAAATACATATAAAATCACCTCACTAAGTATAAAAATTTTAGATTAATGAGAGGTAACAATTTTTATCTGAATATTAAGAACTCCAGCAGCAATGCTCGATCCAATTACACCTGCTATATTTTGGTCCCATTGCATGCATTAACAGAAAAGTTTTTGGATTTTCTTCCTGCCTAGTTTCTGTACAACTCTTAGCCGCCATTGGAACTGCTGGAAACCCCTGCTGCTCCAATCATAGGTTTACTTTTTCCTTTTGTGAGTTTGTACATTATTTTCCCAAACAGCACTCCTCCTACTGTCCCAAAAGAAAAATGCAATTAACCCAAGAATAATAATTTTATTGTTACCAGACTCAAAAATCCTTTCCGTCAGCAGTTGTCTCAAACAGTCATTCCAAGTACTATTGTAATACAGTATAACATGGCTCCTCTTGCGTGTTCAACTAAATTTGAAACAACTCCAGCCTCCTTTATAAGATTTCGCTAGCATTAACATTCCGATTAATGGAGCTGATGATGGAACTAGAAGAATAACAATAATTGTTACCGCAATTGAGAAAATTATTTTTCCTTGACTTACAAATCTGAGCTGTGTCATTTTCCACTGTTCTTTCTGTTGTCAAAGTTTTATAATTGGAGGTTGAATTACAGGAACTAAAGCCATATACGAATAGGCTGCGATAGCGATTGATCCTAGTAAATGTGGTGCCAGTTTTGTTGTCAAGTAGATGGCTGTAGGTCCGTCAGCTCCTCCAATAATTCCAATTGAAGCTGCCTCTTTTCCAGTCAGTCCCAGTAAAATTGCTCCAATAAATGCTATAAAAATTCCAAGTTGGGCAGCTGCTCACTAACAGCAGACTTTTTGTTGCAATTAGCGGTCCAAAAATCAGTACTTGCTCTTATTGTCAAAATATTAGCGGTGGATAAATACCTAATTTTACTCCTTGATATAAATAGTATAAAAGTCCACCTTTTTCCATAAGCCCTTCATTTGCAACAGCAGGCAAATTTGCAAGCAGCATCCCAAAGGAAATTGGAAGCAATCAGATAAGGTTCATATTGTTATCGCTGGTCACAACAAAATTAGCGAAATTATTATCATTATAATCTGTCTTCAGTTATCATTGATATTACTGTTGTTCCATAAAGAATTTTTAGTAATTCCATTTGAAAACCATTCCTTTCTTTAAGGTTTTTAGTGATTTGTTAAATTTTATATTTTAAGACAATACCACTAAAATATCATCAGTATTTACTGTATCACCCTTTGCCTACTCTAATTTTACTTATAGTTCCATCGCAATGTGCTACAATTGAGTTTTCCATTTCATAGCTTCTAATACCACAACTTCATCTCCTGCTTTTACCTTTTGTCCAGTTTTTGCTACATCTACTATAGTCCTTGCATGGGGCTTTTATTACTTTGCTTCTTCAGTTTCCTTTTGTAAAGGTGGATTTTCCATTTCTTGTTTACTTTTGCTTGCTGTCTGAACTGGCTGAGTTTCAATGTTCCTTCTTTTTCTGAAACATCTTCCAGCTTCTACTTCGTAAACTTTTTCTCCGATTCTAATTTTATACAGTTTAATCATTTTTCTGTACCCTTGTATTTCAGATTTTATTTTATTTCCCCTAACATTTTTATTCTTATACGACTATCCTTGTTATCTCCAGCTGCTCAATCAAGCTGCCATCATTGCTGCCAGCATAGTTTCATCTTTTATTTTTCCATATTAAATTTTTGTTCACTATCTAGTTTTTGTTGCTTTTCCGCATTTTTTGCCGTCATTTCTATTCTCAATATCTGCATTTTCCTCATAAGCTGAAAAGTATTTAAAAATGACAATACAAATGAAATCAAAAATAATATAATACAATCAGCATACTGACAACAGTTATATAAATGGCATCTGCAAAAGTTACAGCCGAATTTCCAAATCAAAATACTTTTCATATTTTAAATTATTCCTTTCAAGTGAATTGCAAATTTAAACAGTTTCTGCATATTACTTTATTTCGTAATAACTATCAAATTTTTCCTTTTGCAGAGTTTCATTTTATTTCTCAAATGAACCATATCACTTACAATTCTTTTCTTCTATATGGCTTAAATTGTCCCAATCTATAAGATTTTTCTGCATCACGTGTCTTATTTATTTCCGTATCAAGTTCCGATATTTTTCAAGCAATGCTTTTTGTTCCATCTTGTATTTTTCATACCATTCCGTTATTTCCTTTAATTTTGTCTTAGAGTAATCTATATCTCAAGTTCATTTTTCACCTCTTTTTAAACTACCTATTTTATTATTATATTTCAATTTTTATTTCTAAAAACTTTTAAAAACAACATCAATATTCTGAATGCTGATTTTTCTCTTCTGAGTTTTTCTCTTTGTACTTTTCTTTCAGGTAATCTTTTTGCAATCTAGGAAAACATGCGTAAGTTAGAACATCTTCATCAGATTTTGCCGACTCCCGATTTCGTTCTTCATTGTGTCGTATTCATTTTGTAGCAAATCAGCAGGCCTTCAGTAAATATTTCATCGTTTTCAATTATAACCGCATAATTTCATCCGAAATTTTTACAGGCGATTTCCCATACATTCCTTTTACATAATCTTTAATTTTCCTTTTGGAATCATCTTGTATCTCTGTCCTGTCAAAACATTAAATACTGACTGTGTCCCAACCATCCGGCTCATCGGCGTTACTAAAGGCGGATAACCTAGGTCTTTTCGGACTTTTGGAATTTCACGAAGCACATCTTCATATTTATCTTCCGCTCCTTGTGCCTTCAGCTGTGACAAAAGATTTGAGAGCATTCCGCCAGGAAGCTGATATTCCAATGCTTGGCCTCTAGGCAAGAGGCTTTTGGATTCATTGTTCCGTTATCAATATATATCTAGGTTTAAAATACTCTGCGACTTCCTTTAAAAGTTCAAGATTTAACCCTGTATCATATTTTGAGCCTTGCAAGGTTCTAACAAGCGATTCTGTAGGTGGCTGTGAAGTTCCACTTCCAAAAGGTGAAATTGCCGTATCCACAATATCCACTCCAGCTTCAATAGCTTTTAATGTACTCATTCCCGCTAGTCCTGCCGTTGCGTGAGTATGCAGTTCAAGTGGTATGTTCAAAATCTCTTTTTAGTTCACTTACAAGTTCATAGTTCCACATTTTGAGCAATAAAATTCCCGATCATATCCTTTATTGCGATAGAATCTGCCCCCATGCTCTGCATTTCCAAAGCCAGTTTTTTATAGTATTCTATTGTATGAACAGGACTAATTGTATAACAGATAGCAAATGGCTGTGTCTCCATATATATGTACTTTCTGATGCCTGCCTTATATTTCTTGTGTCATTCATCAAATGTATGAATTATATCAATTCATTTTTATCAAAGCTCAACGAATCTATCCGATATCATCTGCATAATGCCGATAACCCAAAGCCAAATTCTGTCCTCTTAGCAGCATCTGAAGTTTTTGTATATCTTTTCTGATTTCTCTTAATCTTTCCCTACGGATCTTTATTTCAAAAATCTGAGTTTGCTGCATCATAGTTACTCACGCGAGACTTCCATTGCATAATACCCGACTTTTATCCATAGTTTCTATTGTTAGAAACTATTCGGCAGTAGTCATCTTATCGCCATAAGTGATGATGTCCATCCCTTAACGATGTTTCCGTTGTTTTTACCTTTCCATAAAACTCCATATTTTAGTGTAAACATTTTAAAAATTGTTATAAACAGACAGTTAAGCATCTCCCCAAAACTCTTTTAAAATTGACTGAAAAATTAAGTAGTTAATATTAACTGCTGAATATTACTGAACTGTCTATCAACGTATTTATTCGAAATACATTGGACCTGCATTTACAATATGTTTACGGCATATTCGGATATTTTGCTCGCAAAATTTTCTCTAAACATTTTTGCCAGCTTTCTGGCAACTCTTATGCTGCTTTGTTTGCCATGTATCTACTGGATAAGTTCACTGAACATTTGGACAACATTTGGGAATTCTAGATTGAAAATATCGTCGTGTGTATTCAACTTCATCCAGTTCTCCATTTAACACTGCAGTTACCATTGCCCCTTGTGTATTTTAAGTTTATACGGTTTCTCAACACTATAAGGTCACGCAGACCATCCTGTGTTTATTAAAAATACTTTTTGTATTGTGAAGTTCTATTTTACCCAGCATTTCTGCATAAACTAACGGATCATAATGGCAACGGTTCTCCAAAGCAAGTTGAGAATGGGCTGCGGTTCTGTAATTCCACGTTCTGTCCCAGCAAGCTTAGAAAGTAAATCCTGTACAAAATGGTAAGTGCCGCATCTTTTGAAATCTTGAGCAGGCAGTGAAAACTCAAACGCATCTGCTGTCAGAAATATTACAACGCTTGGAATTCCTCCAATCCCTGGAATTTGTGCATATATATGATTAATCAGGTAGCCAACTCTCGTATTTTCTGTCAAGCTCTTGTCATAAAAGTCAAATTCACGTGTTTTAGGATTCATTACAACATTTTCTACAAGACTCGAAATTTTGTGCATTGTAAAATATCAGGCTCATGTTCGGATCAGAGATTTATACATTTTGCATAGCACCCTCCCTCAAAGAGTTGAAATATGCTGTGATCGAGACCATGCGTGTTCATCATCTCCAATTAATTTACGAGTTTAGGGTCTGTTGAAGTGTAGGTCTTCAGTTCGAGAAGTCGAAAGAATACCGCAGTATGTCCAGTTCTTGGATATATTAGCAGAACAGTGCATAGAGATGTACATCAATTTCAGGCATTACAAAGTTCATATAGAAAATACGCTTTTCTTAATTTCTCGAATACTCTGTTCCACAAATAATACCAACTCTTGCTTCATAATCAATAATTATTGCAGCAGACGAATTTATTCCATCGATTTTAGCATTGCATTTAAAGCCTGGAGCTGCGATTGTGTAAAATCAGCGTGTCCGCAATCGTTTAGCTCTTCTTCTGTTGGGCGTATTAGCAATTGATGGATAAATAGGTTCAAAAGCTTGCCCGTTCATTTATTATTCATCAAATTTTCGTCTGCAAGTTGGATCTGCTCCGCCATTCCATCAAATATGAAAATTTCACGATTTTGCAAATATGCAATCAGCTTGTTATAAATAGAATCAAATTTTTCTTTTTCAATAGGCTTATTTACATTCCCCCATGCAAATCTTATCATGAATACCAGCGGTATCAACAATATATTTGTCTTTAGTGAACGCCCTGTATATTTCCCTGTTGGTACATTTCATAAAGCTCCTGTTTCAGATAGTGTTCCTTCCTTACGGCTTAATGCATGTTCGATAAGTTCAGAAGGTGTAAGGTTTCTGTAGATTTTTCCTACATTTACAATTCTAATTTCTCAAGATCCTTTTGTCAATTTTTCATATCGCTTCCTCCATATTCGAAAATTTTAATATATATTTTATTGATTAAATTTATTTGGCATCTTATATTTTCAGGTTTAATGATTAATATTTTATTACTTTGGTTTAATATAAAGACATTTAAGTATAATCTTAAAATAAATGACTAGAAGGCATATTACGTTATTAAAAACACTTGATTCTTTTATAGACTCAAAACAAAAATCCTACAATTAAGTGAGGAAAGACAAAATAATATTAATTTTAAAATATCTTGATTTTTGAATTTTGGAGGGTAACATTTAAATTTATAATGATTCTACTTGGGATAGTTAACATAAAATTAATCTTAACTTTAAACATCAACTTTATAATTGATATTTTTCTATATAATAATCGTCTATGATATTCAACATTATTTTCTCCCTACATTAATATTATCCCACATTTTTGGCGAAAGTCAATGAGCCCTTCATAGTAATTAAAAGAATATTCTATGAAAGATTAAATTGTTATAAAAGCTAATGATTTGTAAAGCAAAAATTGCATCATTCTTCAATTAAGCTTAATGATTCAGAATTTACAGCTATACTCTAAAAATAATTTATTAACACCTTTGGTTTAATAATTTTCAGCTTGTGATTTTTACAAAAATAAATTTGAACAATAAGCATATATTGTGGTATAATACTAGTAAACTGTAAAATAAAAATGGAAGAGAAAATGGTAAAAATTAATTTTACTTGATGTAGACGGAACACTTACTGATGGTGGCATTTACCTTGAAATAGCGGAGAAGAATTAAAGAAATTCAATGTAAAGACGGTTACGCTATTTTAAATGCACAAAAATTGAGGTATTGAATTTGGAATTATTACAGGTGCAGAATCGGAACTGTTAAAAAGCGTGCTGAAAAATTAAACATAAAATACTTGTATCAGGTATTTCAGAAAAACTGTTATTTTAGATGAAATAATGCAAATATCGGGTCTTCAAAAAGAAGAAATCGCCTATATGGGTGACGATCTCAATGATATAAAAATTATGAAAAATACGTTTTTCAGGGACACCGTTAGATGGAGTAAATGAAGCAAAAATAATCTGCTGACTTTCGTTTCAACAAAAATGGTGGAGAAAGGAGCTGTACAGGGAGTTCATAGAAACTATTTTAAAAAGAGAAAATTTATTTCAAAAATTTTTGGCAAATGTCAAATAATATAAAAAGATTTAATCAATATAAAAATTATAGGAGGAAATAATGGCAATAAAAATATCTAGATGCAAGAGACTAAAACTAGTATTCATTGGCGGAGGAAAATGGGTTACAAAACACGAGGAGCTGTACAACGAATTAAATGTTTATCCTGTACCTGACATGGAGATACAGGAAGCAATATGTCAATGACATTGAGTTCAATGATAAATCGATCGGAAGAAAACAGACGATAAATAAAAATGCCTGAATTATATGAAGTAGTTGAAGAGGCTGTACTAATGGGAGCTGAGGAAATTCCGGTACAATTTTATCACAAAGTAATTACAGGATTTTTAAAAAGGTATTGGAGATAAGGTTAAATTGCTTCCAAAAGATGTTGCTGAAGCTCTTTTGAGTGCTAAGGAAACTGCTTATAGTGCTGTAAGTGAACCAATAGAAGGAACAATTTTTGACTAGTTAGAAAAATTTCTGAAAAAGCTATGGAATGTGCAGATAAATTTGAAGATTTAGTAGAATTTCTAAGAGAAATCTTATGGCTGGAGAAAAAGCAGTGGAAGAAACGCCTGAACTACCAAAAATTAAAAAGAGGCTGGAGTAGTTGATGCTGGAGGAAAGGACTGTTCTTCTTTTGAAAGGATTCTATAAAGTTGCAACAGAACTGAATCTGCTAGTTAGATTACAAAAGGCTCAAGTTAAAGAAAATGGGATTTGACAAGACAATAGCAAATATTAATCACGACCCTAAGCATGATTTTCCAATATTAGCAGAATACATTATCCTAAACGGAGAATTCTGACACAGAAGAATATAAAAAGCGTGTGCTTGAATGGGAGATTCTGGTATTTGCACAAACTTAAAAGTTTCAAGACTCACATTCATACCAACCATCCTGGAAAAGCAATGAAATAGCGCTTGAATATGGGCTTCTCTTGAAAAATGAAGATAGAAAATATGAAACTGCAGCACGATAATCTTCAAATTTTTCAGTGAACAGGACGAAGCTAAAATCTTTTGTAAATCCAAAATTATAAAACAAAATCTGCGTTTGTAATTCTTGCTGATTCTGAAAACTTGAAAAGATGAATTTTTGAAAATCCAGTGCAGATGTTGTTATTCTTGGAGGGCAGAGTAAAAATCCAAGTGTTCAGGAAATACTAAATGCAATTGATAAAAGCTGAAAAGAAAACGTTTATGTCTTGCCACAACAATAAAAAGTATCACTAGCAATAAAATGGCAGCCGAAAAATCTCACAGTAGTGTAGTTCTAGATACCAAGACAGCTGGCAGTGGATATTATTTCTTAGCAGGAAAATGGCATCGATGAAGTAAAAGAATCTCAGTCAAATGAAACTATTCTGTGGAAATCACCAAAAGCTGTAAGATACAAAAGTAGAAGACTTTACGGCAGTAACAAAAGACGAGTATAGTCATCTTTGTAAATGGATAAAATATGCATCATTCAGAAGGATATTACAGATACAATATTAAGCTGATTTAGTAACTAAAATACAATAACTTGGCTGTTGTATGGTAAGTGGAAATAGAAAAAGATGAAGAAGAATCACATATTGAAGAAAATTCTCCGGAATAAAGACTGCTATTATTAGCTTGGAAATCAAGAAATGCATTTACTATTAATTACCTGTAAGACAGTGCCATAAGACCCTATTACGCTCTGAAAGTAGCTACTGACAGATCTCTGTATCAGACTCGACATGTGAAGAGTGTTGATAGGGCTGCACAAATTAAAAATTGTACTGAAAATTGAGGTACATAGTGAACTCTATAGAGACGGAATAGAAATTACAAAATCTGAATTTTGATATGAAATGCTGACAATGATGCAACAATAAAAACATCACAGCCATCTACAGGACTTTAAATGCCTACAACAAACTATTTGAAATGGATACATTATCTCAATTCACCATCTTCTAAAACTAAGTGGACAATACAAGCTGCTAAGGTTGGAAGAAGCTGACAAATAGAGAAAATGACATCGAACTGATTGACAGTTTAGAGCGTCATTACTACAGGGATTCCTTGTATTAGGTGCTGCAGGAAAATCTATAAGGTGAAAGCTACTGAAATCATCAACTGTAAACAACTTTAGAAAGCAAAAGGAGAAAACTTCTTATGATTATTCCGCACTTGAAAATATCTTTGAGGTGTGGAAGAATAGGAAAAGCAAGTTCAACAATAGCAGGAGCATTAAATATGAAACCTATTTTAACTGTAAAACCAAGGAGAAGTGCAGTTGAGAAAGTTCTAGGTGAACGTAGCCCAAAAAACATTGAAAAATACATTGAACGTGAAAGTAAAACAAAGTGTCAGTTCTTATGAGGATGGAGAGGAACTCAACAGAACTTGAAAATGTAGTAAGAATTTATTCAAGTGGAAAAATAATCCAAAAAGTAAGTTCATTAATATTAAATAGAGAAATTGGGCAGTAGTGGAGCCCATAAAGTCCAGTTTACGAATATTTATTCCCAAGATTGTTACAGTGGTTATAAAATTAAATAGAATCAGATAAGAAAGAGGTAAATCTTTGAAATTTAAATTTTTGATGAAATAAATTCAACATATGTATTATATGACAGTAAGAATAGAAGAATTTGAAGTCATGGCAAAAAGCAAACAGATGGTAAAGGAAAAAGAGAAAGCGTGTGGATTTCAAAATGAAGGAGCCGCACTTTCGCTTTGCTGTTGCAGATAATAATTTCTGAATTAGATGACATGAAATTTTTACTGGCTACATTGTTTACAAAAAGTTCTTAAAACTATATAAAAATAACGAAAAACTGACTTTTAAATGCTAAATGATTTTATTATGAAAATAAAAATATGTGGAATTCTATGCGAAAAGTAAGGATATATAATAGTAGAATTGGAATAAATGTTATTGCACCGATTTTGAATATTCCGTGAAAAGCTGTTTCACTTGTGAAATTACTGAAAAACTCATTCAGTACAAAATATAATAGAAGATGTAGTATCAGCCTTTGAAAAATGAATTTATAATCTTATCAAAATGGGAAAATATATTAATGGTTGTAAAGTGAAAACAGTTTACCCATAAGAAAATATTAATTAAGAAAATGGGAAATTTTTAGATAAAGAATATGATCCTTCTGTGTAGACAGAAGAGGAAAAGATTTCATACTCAAAAGGGGAGATAAAGATGAATTACAAATTTGCCTCGTGGAATTTAAAGAGAGCAAAATAAAGGAATATCTTTCTAATCAACATAGAAAATATTCTTTTTATATTACTTTTAATTATTTCCATTTCTAAATATCTGTCAATTCGACTTTTCCAGTCTCGAATCCTTTTCTCCAAGAAGTCTTTCCACCTTCGGAAGATAATTTTGAAAAATGTGGTCTTTTGGCAGGAAGATTATGAAATCTTCTGTTTTCGCAGTTTCCGAGTTCCTTTCCAACCTATTTTTTCAAGCACATATTTTGCTCTATTCATATTTTGCATGCAATTCCATTATTTGTATTATGATGCAATCCAAACTGTTCAGTTTGGTATCAATTTCCATGAAAATTCTGCACAATCTTTTGAATAAGAGGCGGAACTGATCATCAACAATACTTAATTTTATCACGAGTCTTGCTCCAGTTGATGACCTGTGTATTGTAACTCTTCCATTTTACCAAAAGCCATGAAGTTCTTATTACAAATGATTTTTCCCAATCAGTTAAAACAGTCTCCCTTCATATTTTGAAATTGCAGATTTAGAAAGTGGATTTGGGACATCCTCTTCAACATAAGGCGTCCATCAAATACAAAACTCTGTCGAATAAGACAAACTATGCTTATTCTTTTGCAAATTCTGCTAATTTTGAGGAGCTTTTTCATTTAATAAAAATGTTTTATTATCATTTTGATTTATCTACATCATTATATCCGAGGCACAATTTTATTATATGTAAAATCATTGTTTTCAAAATTTTTGTAAAGTCTCACTATCTGTTATATCAAAGCTCTTGATAATCAGTTGCTACATATTTTATATTCAGATTGTCAAATAGTTTTTGTGTCATATCTAATTGACCATTGAACCTGTTAAAAGTATTTTTAATTTATTATTTTGAGAATATTTATTCAACTTATTCTCCCTTCTCTCGTTATAGAAATCTTTTAATACCAGTCCTATTTAAAAATAATAACTAATTTTTCTCTATTTAAATAGAAAAGTATAAAACAACTAATCACTACACAATTTAAAACCCTAAGTAGTCTCCGTAAATTTACAATAGGCTTTGTTAGATTATACAAAAGACTGAATAAGTCCAGTCCTTGTTTTAACTTTACTATAAAAAATTTGTTTCTTCAACGGGATACTAATTTTTGGAGATTTCTTTTAAATTTAAAAATCTATTGAATCTATTCTTTTTATATCTCTATTTTAAAAATATTCTTCAATTAATTTTTCATCTTCTGTCAACAAACTGCCATATTTTATTATAAACACTTTTATCAGCTGCCTGTCCTCTCGACTAAAAGTATCTTTTAACAAAAAGCTTCTATATCTTTAGCTCCAATCTGATTATCTCCATGTTGTCTATAATATATTAATGCCTGATTAACGAATATTCTCTCAAAAATAATTCTGAGATAAGATGAATATATCTGTATGCAAATAAACTTTTAGGAAAAGGTAAAAATAAAATCTTTATTTCTTTGAAATTAGGATAGTAGCACCTTGTACAAAATAGTTAAAAATACATTTTCTAGTCCTTTATTTATAGCTAGAAATAAAAGTATCTTTTAAAATATTAGATTTATTTTTATCAAACAAGATAGCATCAGAATGAATCGATAAATCTAGCAATACGTAACTG
>BNJU01003275.1_pt1 | contig 86580 bp, 117 predicted proteins | sample 8539281 | NCBI WGS metagenome assembly BNJU01 (sample SAMD00202456, study PRJDB9452) | human saliva metagenome | isolation source: human saliva | place: Japan
GTTATCGGTGGTGAGGGCTGCAGCGCGACTGCGTATGAACTTTGCAGGAAGCAGGAGCAAAACGACTGATTCCTTTAAATCGTATCTGGTCCCTTTCTATACAGCCCTTTCTTGAGCCAGCTAGTCAGCAACTAGCTGGAGCTCTTGAGGAGTGAGTTTCTCGACTTTTACTTTGCCCACTAGTCGGCAATGGAAGCTGCTGTTATGGAAAAAGATCGAATCCAAGAGCTTTTTGACGCGTCAGGTGAAAAGAACCTGTTCGTTTTTATGAAAAGTATTGCTGATGCAGGATGCTGGTGTAACCAACTTTATTGAAATTGGTCCTGGTAAGGTCTATCAGGTTTTGTCAAAAATCGATAAAACAGCTCAGCTAGCTAACGTTGAAGACCAAGCAAGCTTGGATGCTGTTAGGAAACTAATGATCCTTCTCCCACAAAAATACAACAGGAAACAGGAGAAATAGAATGCAACTTACAAACAAAAATGTCTTTTGTAACAGGTTCAAGTCGTGGTATCGGACTTGCTATTGCTCACAAATTTGCCCAACTAGGAGCCAATGTCGTTTTGAATAGTCGTGAGAAATCTCAGAAGAATTGCTGGCTGAGTTTTCAAATTATGAGTGTCAGGTGGTGCCAATCTCAGGTGATGTTTCAGACTTTGCAGATGCCAAGCGTATGATAGATCAAGCGATTGCAGAACTCGGTTCGGTTGATGTCTTTAGTCAAACAATGCTGGGATCACTCAAGATACGCTTATGCTCAAGATGACCGAACAAGACTTTGAAAAAGTGATTAGATCAATTTGACAGGTGCCTTCAACATGACGCAAGCAGTCTTGAAACAGATGATCAAGGCACGTGAAGGTGCGATTATCAACATGTCTAGTGTGGTCGGTTTGATGGGAAATATCGGACAAGCCAACTATGCAGCTTCCAAGGCAGGTTTGATTGGTTTTACCAAGTCAGTAGCACGTGAAGTTGCCAATCGTAATGTGCGTGTAAATGCTCTTGCACCAGGAATGATCGAGTCGGATATGACTGCTGTTTTGTCTGATAAGGTCAAGGAAGCAACATTGGCCCAAATCCCAATGAAACATTTTGGTCAAGCAGAACATATCGCAGATACTACAGTGTTCCTAGCTGGACAGGATTATTTGACAGGACAAGTTCTCGCTGTTGATGGCGGACTTAGCATGTAAAAATAAGGAAAGATATAGGTAGACAGATGAAACTAAATCGAGTTGTAGTAACAGGTTACGGATTGACCTCTCCTATCGGAAATACTCCAGAAGAATTTTGGAACAGTTTGCAAACTGGGAAAATCGGGATTGGAGAAATCACTAAGTTTGACCACAGCGAATTTGCTGTGCACAATGCAGCAGAAGTTCAAGATTTCCCCATTTGATAAATACTTTTGTCAAAAAGATAAACTAACCGTTTTGACAACTATTCTTTGTATGCCTTGTATGCGGCTCAAGAAGCCGTGACAAATGCTAAATCTTGATGTAGAAAGCAATCGATAAAGATCGCTTTGGTGTCATCGTGGCTTCTGGTATTGGGGAATTAAAGAAATCGAAGATCAGGTTATCCGTCTTCATGACAAAGGTCCAAAACGCGTTAAACCAATGACACTTCCAAAAAGCCTTGCCAAATATGGCTTCAGGAAATGTTGCCATGCGTTTCGGAGCAAACGGTATCTGTAAATCAATCAATACAGCCTGTGCCTCATCAAATGATGCCATTGGAGATGCCTTCCGTTCAATCAAGTTTGGTTTCCAAGATGTCATGTTAGTTGGAGGATCAGAATCATCTATCACTCCTTTTGCCATCGCTGGATTTCAAGCTTTGACAGCCCTATCAACTACAGAAGATCCAACTCGTGCTTCTATTCCATTTGACAAAGACCGTAATGGTTTTGTGATGGGAGAAGGTTCAGGAATGTTGGTGCTTGAGAGTCTGGAACACGCTGAAAAACGTGGGGCAACTATCTTGGCTGAAGTAGTCGGTTATGGTAAATACCTGTGATGCTTTACCATATGACTTCACCCCTCATCCAGAAGGTCAAGGCGCGATTAAGGCTATGAAGTTGGCTTTGGAAGAAGCAGAGATTTCTCCAGAGCAAGTGGCTTTATGTCAATGCTCACGGAACTTCAACTCCTGCTAATGAAAAAGGAGAAAGTGGTGCAATCGTAGCTGTCCTTGGTAAAGAAGTACCTGTATCTTCAACCAAGTCCTTTACAGGACACTTGCTTGGTGCTGCAGGAGCGGTAGAAGCCATCGCTACAATTGAAGCCATGCGTCATAACTTCGTGCCAAAAACAGCTGGAACAAGTGAATTGTCAGACTATATCGAAGCGAATGTCGTTTATGGACAAGGCTTGGAGCAAGAAATCCCTTATGCTATTTCAAACACTTTTGGTTTTGGTGGACACAATGCGGTTCTTGCTTTCAAACGTTGGGAGAATAAATAATTATGAATTTAAATGAGATCAAGGACTTGATGGCTCAATTTGATCAATCAAGTTTGAGAGAATTTTCTTATAAAAACGGAGCGGATGAATTGCAGTTCAGTAAGAATGAAGCAAGAATGGTTTTTGAAGCGCCAGCTCAAATTGTTCCAGCACCAACTGCAGTAGCGGCAAGTCCAGTAGTTTCTGCCCTTCAACTCCAGTAGAGAGTGCAGTGGAAGAAGCTCCAGCTCCAGCCGAAACGACTGTTGTTCCAGAAGGTGATGTCGTTGAGAGCCCACTTGTAGGGGTGGCTTACTTGGCTGCTGGACCAGATAAACCTGCCTTCGTCACAGTCGGAGACAGTGTTAAAAAGGTCAGACTTTGGTGATCATCGAAGCCATGAAAGTCATGAATGAAATTCCCTGCACCTAAAGGATGGTGGTGGACAGAAATTCTCGTTTCAAATGAAGAAATGGTTGAGTTTGGTAAAGGATTGGTACGTATCAAATGATCGATATTCAAGGAATCAAAGAAGCTTTCACCCCATCGCTACCCCATGCTTCTAGTGGACCGTGTCTTGGAAGTGAGAGAAGATACCATTGTTGCTATTAAAAATGTGACCATCAACGAACCTTTCTTCAATGGTCATTTTCCTCAATACCCAGTCATGCCAGGTGTTCTTATCATGGAGGCCTTGGCTCAGACTGCTGGTGTCTTGGAATTGTCCAAACCTGAAAATAAAGGGAAACTGGTCTTCTACGCTGGCATGGACAAGGTTAAGTTTAAGAAGCAAGTTGTACCAGGTGATCAATTAGTCATGACGGCTACTTTTGTCAAACGTCGTGGTACAATCGCCGTGGTTGAAGCAAAGGCTGAAGTGGATGGTAAGCTCGCAGCGAGTGGTACTCTTACCTTTGCAATTGGAAACTAAGGAGGTTCTCCATGTTTCGTAAAATTTTGATTGCCAACCGTGGTGAGATTGCGGTTCGCATTATTCGGGCTGCGCGTGAATTGGGCATTGCGACCGTAGCAGTCTATTCAACTGCTGATAAGGAAGCTCTTCACACACTCCTAGCGGATGAAGCTATCTGTATCGGACCTGGTAAGGCGACAGAGTCTTATCTCAATATCAACGCTATTTTATCGGCTGCAGTCTTGACAGAGGCAGAAGCTATCCACCCAGGTTTTGGTTTTCTTTAGCGAAAACTCCAAGTTTGCCACGATGTGTGATGAAGTAGGATTAGGTTTATCGGTCCTTCTGGAGCTGTAATGGATACCATGGGAGATAAGATCAATGCGTGAGCAAATGATCAAGGCTGGGAGTTCCAGTTATCCCAGGATCTGATGGTGAAGTTCACACAGCTGAAGAGGCACTTGCAGTTGCAGAAAAGATTGGCTATCCAGTCAGCGCTTAAGGCATCGGCAGGTGGTGGTGGAAAAGGGATTCGTAAGGTTGAAAAGGCAGAAGACTTGGTCGCAGCCTTTGAGACAGCATCCAGTGAAGCCTAAGGCCAATTTTGGGAATGGCGCTATGTATCTTGAGCGTGTGATTTATCCAGCTCGTCATATCGAAGTTCAGATTCTTGCAGATCAAGAGGGTCATGTTGTCCATCTTGGTGAACGGGATTGTTCACTCCAACGGAATAACCAAAAAATCTTAGAAGAAAGCCCATCCATTGCGATTGGCAAAACCCTTCGTCATGAAATTGGTGCTGCAGCCGTTCGTGCAGCAGAGTCTGTTGGCTATGAAAATGCAGGAACAATTGAATTTCTTCTCGATGAAGCGAGTGGCAATTTCTACTTCATGGAAATGAATACTCGTGTGCATGTTGAACACCCAGTCACAGAGTTTGTTTCAGGTGTTGATATCGTGAAGGAGCAGATTCGCATTGCAGCCGGGCAACCTTTACCTTTCAAACAAGAAGATATCGTCCTACGAGGCCATGCTATCGAGTGCAGGATCAATGCGGAAAATCCAGCATTTAACTTTGCTCCAAGCCCAGGTAAAATTACCAATCTCTATCTACCAAGTGGTGGAGTTGGCTTGCGTGTGGACTCGGCAGTCTATCCAGGCTATACCATTCCTCCTTACTATGATAGTATGATTGCTAAAATCATTGTTCATGCGGGGAGAATCGTTTTGACGCTCTTATGAAGATGCAACGGGCACTTTATGAACTTGATATTGAAGGAGTGCAAACCAATGCAGACTTCCAGTTGGATCTGATTTCAGACCGCCGAGTTATCGCTGGTGACTACGATACTTCCTTCTTGATGGAAACTTTCTTGCCAAAATACCAAGAAAAAGAATAGACTTTCAAACAGTATGAGAACTAAAAGGGGGAGTTATGGCTCTATTTAGTAAAAAGGATAAGTATATTCGGATCAATCCTAACCGTTCCGTAAGGCAGAAACCACAAGCCAAGCCTGAGGTTCCGGATGAACTCTTCTCCCAGTGTCCTGGTTGTAAACACACCATTTACCAAAAGGATCTTGGGAGCGAACGAATTTGTCCCCATTGTAGCTATACTTTCCGTATTTCAGCTCAGGAACGCTTGGATTTGACGATTGATTCTGGTAGCTTTGTGGAGATGTTTACGGGTATTGAAACTCAAGATCCATTAAACTTTCCTGGCTACCAGAAAAAACTTGCAACAATGCGTGAAAAGACAGGTTTGGATGAAGCAGTACTAACTGGTACAGCTAGCATCAAGGGACAAAAAGTTGCCCTTGGAATCATGGATTCAAACTTTATCATGGCTTCTATGGGAACCGTTGTGGGTGAAAAAATCACGCGCTTGTTTGAGTATGCAACGGTAGAAAACTTGCCAGTCGTTCTCTTCACAGCTTCTGGTGGAGCCCGTATGCAAGAAGGAATCATGAGCCTGATGCAGATGGCTAAAATTTCTGCGGCAGTTCAACGTCATTCCAAGGCAGGACTTTTTTACCTAACTATTTTAACCGATCCGACAACAGGTGGGGTGACTGCTTCTTTTGCTATGGAGGGTGATATTATCCTGGCGGAGCCACAGAGTTTGGTTGGTTTTGCTGGGCGCCGTGTTATCGAAAATACAGTTCGTGAGACCTTGCCAGATGACTTCCAAAAGGCAGAATTTTTGCTTGAACATGGATTTGTTGATGCAATTGTCAAACGGAGAGAATTGCCTGAAACAATTGCTAAATTAGTAAGATTGCATGGAGGAAGTCGCGGATGAATATTGCAAAAATAGTTAGAGAGGCACGCGAGCAGAGTCGCTTGACTGCACTTGATTTTGCCAATGGAATCTTCGATGAATTTATCGAATTGCATGGAGACCGCTCTTTCCGTGATGATGGTGCGGTTATTGGTGGAATTGGCTGGTTAGGTGACCAAGCAGTAACTGTCGTTGGTATCCAAAAGGGGAAGAGTCTTCATGACAACCTCAAACGCAATTTTGGGCAACCTCATCCAGAAGGCTATCGTAAGGCTTTGCGCCTGATGAAACAAGCAGAAAAGTTTGGCCGTCCAGTTGTGACCTTTATCAACACTGCGGGAGCTTATCCTGGTGTTGGGAGCCGAGGAACGTGGACAAGGTGAAGCAATCGCTCGAAACCTGATGGAAATGAGCGACCTCAAGGTTCCAATCATCGCGATTATTATCGGTGAAGGAGGGTCTGAGGTGCATTAGCACCAGCCGTTGCTGACCGTGTCTGGATGCTGGAAAATTCGATCTATGCCGTGCTCAGTCCAGAAGGCTTTTGCCTCTATCCTTTGGAAGGATGGGAGCCGTGCTATGGAGGCGGCAGAGTTGATGAAGATCACTCACACGAACTCCTAGAAATGGGAATCGTAGATAAGGTAATCTCAGAAGCAGGCTTCTCCAGTAAAGAGCTACAAGCTCGTGTTAAAAATGAATTGCGTGCAGAACTAGATAGGTTGCAAGAACTACCACTTGACCAACTTATTGAAGAACGTTACCAACGGTTTAGAAAATACTAAGAATGACTAAATGAGACTAGGAAGGTCTCATTTTTTTATAGAAAATACCATTCAGGTTGAAAAATTGACAGTTGAGGAGATGGACCATAAAATAGATAAAAAAGAAGTATACTGTAGATGTGAGCCTACAACAATATTTTAAGAAGGTTCTTGCAATGACAGGTACAGAAACATTTACAGTTCTTTCATCTGAGGACTTAGATCAAGTTTCAGGTGGTCTTGCTGTTTGGGAAGATGGTTATGGTAGATGGTTATATTATAGAGAATTTTCTCCCTATATGGGGCAAGAGGCACTTAATTCTTATAGAGATGCTTGGAAGTACGGCTTCCGAGCAGGAGAATCTTTCAAAAAAAGTACGATGAGAAACACAAAGAAACTAAGACAATTTGGAATATTTTTGCTTATTATTTTACTATCTACCTATTTACCACAAACAATTGGATTGTATGTGGCAATCATTTTAGGGTTAGGCGCTGATGTCTATTCTCTTATTTTAACAATAGGATTAGTAGGAATTTGCCTTCTATTAATTTGGTGGTTAAAAAAGCAAAAGATGCTCTTTATCTTTGAGAAAAAGAGCTGGAACTGGTCAACTATCTTTTACTTGTTTGCATGTTATGTGTTTCATCAGATTCTAGGTAATTTTTGGGTACGCTATGCTCATTTGATTAATGCTAGGAATATTCATGATGAGTATTTTACCGTGGTTCTTTCAAATGGACAACCAACCTTTTTATCGACTATCTTATCTTTTGTCCTGCCTGTAATCATCGGTCCTGTTTTTGAGGAGACTCTTGATAGAGGGTATTTTATGAATACCTTCTTTCCTAAGTCAAAGTACTATTTAGATGTCATCTTATCAGGTCTTATTTTTGGGCTCAGTCATTTGATACTATCTCACCGAGACCCAATTAGTTTATTATATTATAGTCTGATTGGTTTCTTTTTCGCTCTTGTCTATCGTTCTACAGACAATCTTCGATTGACCATCCTCTGCCATAGTTTTTTTAACTTTCTCAATCATGCAAAACCCATCTGGATTTTTGTTTACAATTATATCTATTATCGTTTTTTTAGATAGTGGGTAGAAAAGAAAAAAAGTGTTTGATAGTTGTCAAACACTTTTTTTCTATTTACTGTTCTTCTGTTACAAACTGGCTGAGCAGTCCATTGATAAAACGGGCAGATTTTTGATCTGAGAAGTCCTTTGCAAGCTCGATAGCTTCATTAACAGCAACCAACTGTGGAGTGTCAAATGAAGTGATTTCAAAGACTCCCAAACGAAGGAGGTTTCTCTCCACGAGCGTTAAACGCTCAATGGTCCAACCTGCTTTTAAATGCTGTGTGATTTGCTTGTCTAGTTCGTCTTTTTTAGCTTGAACACCAGAAACGAGATCTGTCAAAAAGGTTGGAAGTTGCACATCTGTATCTTCACGATCGTGTGTGTAGGCGAAACGACAAGCAGTTTCGACGTCTGTATCAAACTCAAGACTCATAAGAGCTTGAAAGGCACACTTACGGAGCTCACGTCTAGATTCTAATAGTGGACTAGTCATTGAGGAAGTCCTCATCAAACAAGTCTTTCAAGTCTGGTTTTGGTGTTTTATCTGGAACGATACCTGCAACGTGGATATTGATAGCAGCGAGTTCTACATCAGCCATATTGCGGACTGCATCTTTGACAGCTTTTTGGATAGCAACAGCTACCTTAGGAACTTTTACTCCGTACTCAAGGTAGAGGTAGATATCAGCTGAGAGTTCTTCGTCCACGTTTTTAAGATAAACGCCGCGGCCGAGTGAAAGTTTTGAAAGGGTATCAGATACTGATTTGTTTGAAAAAGAGTGTACGCCCTCTACCTTTGCAGTAGCAACAGCAATGATTTTTTCAAGTACACGTGGGGCGATAACGATTTCGCCAAGTTGTTCTTCAATTCCCATAGAATGACCTCTTTCTAGAGATTAGGCACGAGAAACGTAAGTTCCTTCTGCAGTGTTGATAACGAGTTTTTGTCCTGCTTCGATGAAGTCTGGCACGTTTACGACAAGACCAGTTTCCATCGTTGCTGGTTTACCAGAACCTGTAACAGTAGCACCTTTTATAGATGGTTGAGTTTCTGCAACTGTCAATTCAACAGTAGTAGGAACGGTAACACCGATTACTTCAGTTCCGTAGAATTGGATCTTCACTTCTGAGTTTTCAAGGATGTAAAGCAATTCGTTTTCAACGTTGACTACAGGGATTTCGTATTGGTCGTAAGTTTCTGTATTCATGAAGTAGGCTGTGTCATCCATTTTGTACAAGTATTGAGCTGGGACAGTCTCGATGATGGCTTGTTCAAATTTTTCCTCTGGACGGTAGCTTGTGTCAAATGTAGAACCAGTACGGACATCACGCAATTTCATACGCATGATTGTGTTTCCTTTACCTGGTTTGTGGTGGCTAGCTTCCAAAACGCGGATCAATTTTCCGTCAGCTGTTTCAAAGGTCATACCAGCTTTTAATTTACTTGCTTCAATCATGTTTTTTTACCTCTTTAATAAATATTATTACTCTTCATTTTACCATAAAATACTCTGGAAATAAAGCCAAAATAGTTATTGGGAGCTGGTAGAGAAGAAAAATCCCAACCTTAGGGCTGGTTTTTTTTCTGTCTAGTTTTCTTTCAACTTAGCCAATTCTTGGGTGAGTAGTTTAAGGGCAACTTGTGGGTTGGCTTGTCCTTTGGTTGCTTTCATAAGGAATCCTGTGAAGGCCTTGTCAGCGTTGCGTTTACCTGATTTGAAGTCGGCAACAGCAGCTTCGTTATCAGCAAAGACTTGGTGGATGATTGGAATCAAGATAGCTGGATCCGAGATTTGAACCATTCCGGCTTTTTCGACGTAGTCACGCGCGCCACCGCCATTTTTAGCTAGATGGACAAAGACTTTCTTGGCAATCTTAGAAGAAATAGTGCCGTCTTCGATGATGGCAATCATTTCTACCAGGTTTTCTGGAGTCAATTCGATTTGTTCGAGAGTTTTGCCTTCAGCGTTCAAGAATTGAGCGACTTCGCCTTGGAGCCAGTTAGAGACTTGCTTAGCATCGCCACCGAGGGCAACAGCTTTTTCAAAGAAGTCAGAAGTGACTTTGTTTGCTGTCAACTGGCTAGCATCGTAGTCTGACAAGCCAAGGTCAGCAACGTAGCGAGCACGGCGTTCTTTTGGAAACTCTGGCAATTCTGTACGCATTTCCTCAATCCACTCATCAGAGATTTCAAAGAGGGGTAGGTCTGGTTCTGGGAAGTAGCGGTAGTCTGCAGCACCTTCCTTAACACGCATGAGGATGGTTGCTTTGTTGGCTTCATCGTAACGGCGTGTTTCTTGGCGGATTTGACCACCTGAGCGAAGGATTTCAGCTTGACGTTGGACTTCGTATTCAAGCCCCTTGCGGACATTTGAGAAGGAGTTGAGGTTTTTCAACTCAGTCTTGGTACCGAATTTCTCTTGACCATAAGGACGAAGGGAGATGTTGGCATCCACGCGCATAGAACCTTCTTCCATCTTAACGTCAGAAATGCCAGCGTACTGGATGACTTCCTTGAGAGCAGTTAGATAAGCATAGGCTTCTTCAGGAGAACGCATGTCAGCCTCAGATACAATCTCAATCAATGGCACCCCTTGGCGGTTGAGGTCAACATAAGAGTAGCCATCTGTTCCATGGGTGTTTTTACCAGCGTCTTCTTCTAGGTGAGCACGTTCGATACCGATTTTCTTGGTCGTACCGTCTTCTAGCTCCACTTCAATCCAACCATTGTAACCAATTGGCTCATCAAACTGAGAAATTTGGTAGGCTTTAGGATTATCTGGATAGAAGTAGTTCTTGCGGTCAAAGTGCATGTGCTTGTGGATGTCCATGTTGAGGGCAAGAGCCGCCTTGATACCGGCATCGACAACACCTTTATTGAGAACGGGTAGTACGCCTGGGAAAGACCAGTCAATCACGTTTGTATTGGCATTTTGATCATTTCCAAAGTGGGCAGATGTAGGTGAGAAGATTTTTGAATTGGTGTTGAGCTCTACGTGGACTTCAAGTCCAATGACTGTTTCAAAGTTCATTAGTTGTCACCTCCAAAAATCATGGGTTGTTGTTTGTGGTAGTCTGTTGTTGCTTCAAAAGCAGCAGCAGCTTGGTAAATGGTTTCTTCTGAGTATTTAGGACCGATTAATTGGAGGCCGACAGGGAGACCTTGAGCCAATCCAGCAGGAATCGAAATTCCTGGGAGACCTGCCAAGTTGACTGGGATGGTCAAGAGGTCAGCCAGGTACATGGCAACTGGATCATGGTTGAGTGAATCCAAGTCGTAGGCAACACTAGGAGCAGTTGGTCCCAAAATCAAGTCGTAATCCGCAAAGACTTTTTCGAAATCTTGAATGATGAGGGTACGGACTTGCCCAGCCTTCTTGTAGTAGGCGTCGTAGTAACCTGATGAAAGGCTGAAAGTGCCCAGCATGATACGGCGTTTTACTTCTTCACCGAAACCTTGGCTACGGCTGTTTACATAGATTTCATCAAGGTTGCTTGCATCTTCTGCGCGGTAGCCGTAACGGATACCGTCAAAGCGTTGCAAGTTTGATGAAGCTTCTGATGAAGCAATGATGTAGTAAACGGCAACACCGTATTTTGAGTGGGGAAGGCTGACTTCTTCGACGATAGCGCCAAGTTTCTCAAAGTGTTTGGCTGCCTTGATAATGGTTTCTTTAACTTCTGGGTCAATTCCTTCACCGAGGTATTCCTTAGGCAAAGCAATTCTCATGCCCTTGATGTCTTGCCCGATTTTTGAAGTAAAGTCGGCAATACGGACAGGGGCAGAAGTGGAGTCTTTGGCATCTTCGCTGGCAATAGCGTTGAGCAAGAGGGCATTTTCCTTAACAGTTGGTGCAAAAGGTCCGATTTGGTCTAGGGAGCTACCGAAGGCAATGAGACCGAAACGAGAAACGGTTCCGTAGGTTGGTTTGAGACCAACGATCCCGTTGAAGGCAGCAGGTTGGCGGATGGAACCACCAGTATCAGAACCAAGTGACAAGCGGACTTGCCCAGAAGCTACGGCTGCCGCAGAACCACTTGATGAACCCCCAGGAACCTTGCTGTGATCCCAAGCGTTTTTAGTGGCACCGTAGTAAGAAGTCTCACCTGAACCACCCATGGCAAACTCGTCCATGTTGGTTTTCCCAACGACAATCATGCCCTTGGCTTTTGCATTGGCAACGGCTGTCGCATCAAAGATAGGCTCGTAGTTGTAGAGCATTTTTGAGGCTGCAGTTGTCAGGATACCGTCTGTAGAGATATTATCCTTAACAGCTAGCGGAATTCCTGAAAGGACATTATCCGCGTCAATTCCAGCTTCATCAATGGCTTTTGCTTGAGCAAGAGCCTGCTCCTCAGCGATAGTGACAAATGAATTGAGGGCCTCCTCGCGAGACTTGATATCTTCAAGTGTAGCTTGGGTCAATTCAGTTGCTGAAATCTCCTTAGAGACAAGGAGATTGTGTAACTCTTCAATGGTTTTATGATTAAAAGTCATTAGGCATCTCCTCCATCGTCTAGGATAGCTGGTACCTTGATATAGTAGTTGTCTTTTTCAGGTACGTTTTTAAACAAGCGATCACGGTCTGTTCCTTCTTCGGCCACATCAGGTCGGAGTACGGTCTTACGGTCAGCCATAGTTGTAGTAGGTGCAATACCAGTTGTGTCAACTTCGCCCAGCAACTCAACCATGTCAACAATTTTTAGACAAGGTAGTCGCAAAGGCAGCAGTTTCTTCTTCAGAGAATGTTAATTTTGAAAGATTGGCAACGTGTGTTACCTCTTCTTGCGTAATTTTTCATCTTGCATCCTTTCGTGAAATGATGATTTTTAGTCTGTTCTATTTTTACCATATTTTTCCTATAAATAAGGGAGCCAAACTAAAAAGAAATAGAAATTGAAAAATCGTTTTTAATTCGCTATAATGGTTAAACTAGAGAATAGAGAAAATAAGAGTTAGGATAGAAACATGTTCCATCAATTTATCATCAGAACTCAGACAGTACCTCCTCCCATTCCGCTTTTTTGGTATGGGGTTATGATGCTTGTCTTAGTGCTTTGTATTTATGGGGCACTTGCTTATCACAAGAGTCCAAAATTTGTCCTCTTGTTTAAGGGGATTCAAATCCTCCAGTTGCTAGCTCTTTATAGTTGGTATGTTGGTTTTGGGATTCCTTTGTCAAATAGTCTGCCTTTTTATCATTGCCGTTTAGCCATGTTTGCGGTGGTTTTCTTGCCAGATAAATGGCGGAGTAAGCAGTATTTTGCCCTCTTAGGAGCAAGTGGAGCGGTCTTTGCCTTGGTTTACCCCGTTTTTGACCCCTATGACTTCCCCCATATCACCAGCTTTTCGTTTTTGATTGGGCACTATGCTCTTGTGGTGAACTCCTTGGTCTACTTGATGAATCACTACGACAAGAGCCTGCTCAAGAAATATATGATTGTAGCCTATACCTTTATCCTCAATCTCTTTCTAGTTGGGGTTAATCAGGTGACTGGTGGAAATTATGGGCTCTTAAGAGATACACCATTTATCTCGAATGCACCTCTATGGATAAAGTACCTCCTTGTATCGGTTATTCTTTCTCTTGCCTTGCTTCTCTTTGATAGCTTGTTCAAGAAACGGTGGAAAAAGAGAAATCAGGTGAAATCTGTGCTCTAGCTTGACTTTTTCATCAGATGAGCAATTGAAAAACTCCCTAAAATCCGCTATAATAGGTAAGTTGAAAGGATTGGAATATTCCGATGTAAAAAAATATAAAATAAAATATAGCATTCACTATTATCCTAAAAAAAGAAAGAGAAGATATGACTATTCAAGAAGAAATTAAGAAACGCCGTACCTTTGCCATCATTTCCCACCCGGACGCGGGGAAAACAACCATCACTGAGCAGTTGCTCTACTTTGGGGGCGAGATTCGTGAGGCTGGTACTGTAAAAGGGAAGAAAACAGGGACTTTTGCCAAGTCTGACTGGATGGATATTGAGAAACAACGTGGGATTTCGGTCACTTCATCTGTGATGCAGTTTGACTACGATGGCAAACGCGTAAACATCCTAGACACCCCAGGGCACGAGGACTTCTCAGAAGACACCTATCGTACCTTGATGGCAGTGGATGCTGCGGTCATGGTGGTGGATTCTGCCAAGGGTATCGAAGCCCAAACTAAGAAATTGTTTGAAGTTGTCAAACACCGTGGCATTCCCGTCTTTACCTTTATGAACAAGCTGGACCGTGATGGTCGTGAGCCGCTGGACCTCTTGCAAGAACTAGAAGAAGTCCTAGGTATTGCGAGTTATCCGATGAACTGGCCAATTGGGATGGGGAAAGCCTTTGAGGGTCTCTATGACCTCTATAACCAACGTCTAGAACTTTATAAAGGGGATGAACGTTTTGCCAGTCTAGAAGATGGCGACAAACTTTTTGCTAGCAACCCATTCTATGAGCAAGTAAAAGATGATATCGAACTCCTGAAGGAAGCAGGAAATGAATTCTCAGAGGAAGCCATTCTTGCAGGTGATTTGACTCCCGGTATTCTTTGGATCAGCCCTAACTAATTTTGGTGTGCAGACTTTCCTTGAGACCTTCCTCAAGTTTGCTCCAGAACCTCATGGACACAAGAAAACAGATGGCGAAATTGTCGATCCTTATGACAAGGATTTCTCAGGATTTGTCTTTAAAATTCAAGCCAATATGGACCCTCGTCACCGTGACCGCATCGCCTTTGTCCGTATCGTTTCGGGTGAATTTGAACGTGGGATGAGTGTCAATCTCCCTCGCACTGGCAAGTCCGCCAAACTGTCTAATGTTACCCAGTTTATGGCAGAAAGTCGTGAGAATGTAACCAATGCCGTAGCTGGAGACATCATTGGGGTTTATGATACAGGTACCTATCAAGTTGGTGATACACTAACTGTTGGAAAAAACAAGTTTGAATTTGAACCACTGCCAACCTTTACTCCTGAGATTTTCATGAAGGTTTCGCCTAAGAACGTCATGAAACAAAAATCCTTCCACAAGGGCATGGAGCAGTTGGTACAAGAAGGAGCCATCCAGCTTTATAAGAATTACCAAACAGGCGAGTACATGCTGGGTGCTGTTGGCCAACTCCAGTTTGAAGTCTTCAAGCACCGTATGGAAGGTGAGTACAATGCAGAAGTTGTCATGACTCCAATGGGGAAAAAGACGGTTCGTTGGATCAAGCCAGAGGACCTAGACGAACGCATGTCTTCAAGTCGAAACATCTTGGCCAAAGACCGCTTTGACCAACCTGTCTTCCTCTTCGAAAATGACTTTGCCCTCCGCTGGTTTGCGGATAAGTATCCAGACGTAGAGTTGGAAGAGAAGATGTAAATCGTTACAAATGATTAGCAACATAAAGTTGCTGTCATTTGACGGTAACCGCTATGGCGGTCTACCTAAACGCTTCACTAGGAAAAATCCACGAATATTATCGATTCGTGGATTTTTTCATATAGTAAAGGTAATTGAAGTCAAGGTAAATTAAAAACCAGAGAAATCATGTTACATGAATTCTTCTGAGTTTTTTCTAGTTTCCATATTTCTGATAAAAATCGACTTTGACCTGAATAAAGGTTTCGGCTTCGCGTAGTAGCTGCAGGAGGGTGGCACGGGTCTCAAACTCCTCACGTGTTTTAGGGAGACTCCGATTGCGGAAGACTTGCAGATAGCGTTCGATGTCATCAAGTAGGTCATGAGCAGGATTGGTCTGGCTTAGCTGGGAAGCAATCTTAGAAAAGAGCTGGGCCAAAATCAAGCTCTCACTTGCAGCTAACTGGCAAGTGTTGATTTGTTGAGCCATGTTTCGTAGGATGCGACTTTGTCTCTGCCTCATCTCAAAGTAGTGGATGTGGTAGTCCGTTTGGTGAAAGAGATGGTCCGAATGATCCAAATAGACCAGCTTGAGGGCTTCATCAAGAAGGCTGTCTAATTCGTCAACGAGTTGGGCTTGATTGCGCCCGTCTCCTCTTGACAGATAGTATTTAAAGCGAAGCAGGATGTCTTTTAACTTTTCTTCGACCTGAAGGTGGTAACTTTGGATGGCTTTCTCCCGAGAGGGCATATAAAGGTTGACCAACAGAGCAAAGCTTGTCCCGATGAGAAAGAGGAGCACTTCATTGAGCAAGAGTCCTGGAGAAGTAGACTCCTGTACCAAGAGATGACTGACCAAGACACTGCTAGGTGTGATGCCGATTTCCCAGCCCATTTTATAGGCTAGAGGCACATAGAGAGACAGATAGAGACCCAGACTCCAGATGTGAAAGCCTGTCAGCTGAAAGGCTAGAACACCGATAGCGAGCGCTAGGAGCATGGAAAAGAGGCGGTTACGTGCCAATTTTAGTGTGCTTCTGCGCGTGTCGGAAAGGCTTAAGAGGGCAATAATCCCAGCTGAAACTGCTGATGACAAATCTAAAAAATAAGCGAGAAAACAAGCGAGACAGGTCGCCAATATCAGTTTTGTCGTACGTTGGGTGATAGACATGAGAATTTCCTATAATACTAGAATAAGAGTACAAAAGACAAGACTTGGAAGACTTGTCTTAAAAAATCTATTTTTTACGTGCCGACGCGTACTCAGCTACTGCTGTAAAGAGGACGTCGGTAGAAGAGTTCAGGGCAGTTTCGCAGGAGTCCTGGACGACACCGATGACAAAACCAACTCCGACTACTTGCATAGCAACGTCATTTGAAATCCCAAAGAGACTACAAGCGACGGGGATGAGGAGAAGTGATCCTCCAGCGATCCCAGAGGCTCCGCAGGCAGAAATGGCAGCCACTACACTGAGGACAAAGGCTGTACCAAAGTCGACAGGGATTCCTAGCGTATTGACTGCAGCTAGAGTCAAAATGTTAATGGTTACAGCTGCACCAGCCATGTTAATAGTGGAGCCAAGGGGGATAGAAACAGAGTAGGTATCTGGATTGAGTCCTAGATCTTGGCAGAGTTTCATGTTGACAGGGATATTAGCGGCAGAACTACGAGTAAAGAAAGCTGTAATCCCACTAACACGCAAACATTTCAAAACAAGAGGGTAGGGATTTTTTCTCATAAAGAGAAAGGCAATAAGGGGATTGATGACAAAGGCCACAAATGCCATAGTTGCAATCAAGAGTCCTAGCAAAATTCCGTAGTTAGCAAGGCTGGTAATTCCTTTATCAGAGATGGTCTTGAAGACCAAGCCCATAATTCCGAAAGGTGCCAAATTGATAATCCATTCCACAATCTTGGAAGTTACTCCAGCCATGGTTTTGAGCAACTCCTTGCTGTTTTTGCTAGCTTCTCTCATAGCAAGGCCAAAGACAACAGCCCATGATAGAATTCCAATATAGTTGGCTTTTACGACGGCGTTGAGGGGATTGTCCACGAGATTCAGCAGGAGGTTGCTGAGGACTTGACCGATGCCGTCTGGTGGGGCAATCTCTGTGCTCGCACTGCTGAGAGTAATCTGGACTGGGAAGAGAAAACTAGCCAGTACAGCAATCAAGGCAGCAGCAAAGGTACCGAGTAGATAGAGAAAAATAACGGTCTTCATATTGGTATCTTGCCCTTTTTGATGTTGTGAGAGGGCATTTGCGACGAGGGTAAAGACCAAGACAGGAGCGATGGCTTTTAGACCCCCAACGAATAGGTCACCGAGAATGCTGAGCCCCGACAGACTAGGGAAAAAGTAGCCCTAGAGAGGCTCCAAGAAGCATGCCGATTAGGATACGTTTGATGAGGCTGGCCTTGTTCCAGGCTCGAATGATTCTTTTTCATAATAGTCTCCTTCAAAGTGTATTGTTTATGATTATAGTATAAATATGCCGTTGAGGCAAGTCTTTTTTTGAGTTTGGGGGAATATCGGAATATTTATGAGGGATTTGAACGGGATGATTTGTGGTATAATACTAAAAAGGAGTTTTGTATGCAAGAATTTTTTCAACGTTATCTTGATAAATTGGATGTAACAACTGTATTAGAGAATGTCTTGACCAAGGTGATTTCTCTTTTGATTTTTGTTTCTGCTATTTTATATAGCTAAAAAGATGCTTCATGCGACTGTACGAAAGATTGTCAAGCCCTCGCTTAAATTTTCAAATCGGGATGCAGGCAGACAAAAGACCATTTCTCGTTTACTTGAGAATATTTTTAACTACACACTTTATTTCTTTTTGATTTACTGTATCTTGTCTATTTTTGGGCTTTGCTAGTTTCCAGCCTCCTTGCTGGGGCGGGGATTGCTGGGGTTGCCATTGGGATGGGGGCACAAGGCTTTCTATCCGATGTCATCAACGGCTTTTTCATCCTCTTTGAACGCCAGCTTGATGTGGGTGACGAAGTGGTCCTCACAAATGGTCCTATTACCGTATCTGGAAAGGTTGTCAGTGTAGGAATCCGTACGACCCAACTTCGCAGTGACGACCAAGCCCTTCACTTTTGTTCCCTAACCGAAATATCACTGTTGTCAGCAACTTCTCTCGTACAGAGTAGGTCTGCTATTTTGGCAGATTTGTGGTACAATAGAAAGAGTTTGGTAAAGGAGAGAGTATGCTATTTGTAGAGAAAAAATTAGGTCACGATTGTACCTGGATAGACCTTGATGTGGACAAGATTAAAAACATGGAAGATCTTTCTGACGTCTATGGATTGGACAAGGAAACCATCGAGTATGCTCTAGATAGAAATGAACGAGCCCACATGGATTATAACCGTGAAACGGGGACGGTAACCTTCATTTATAATGTTCTTGATTTAGAAAAAGACAAAGAATATTATGAAGCGATTCCGATGACCTTTATCGTTGAAAAACAACGATTGATCACTATCAGCAATCACAAGAATACTTATGTGATTAAACGCATGGCGACCTATCTTGAAAGCCATGAAATTATTTCAATCTACAAATTTCTTTTTGCCAGTTTAGAGATTATTAGCAATGCTTATTATCCAGTTATTGAAGAGATGGATAAAAGTAAGGATGAAATCAGTGCACTTCTTCGTCAAAAAACAACTAAAAAAATCTTTTTGCCCTCTCTGACTTGGAAACTGGTATGGTTTACCTGACAGCTGCTGCTAAACAAAATCGTCTCCTCTTGGAACACATCCAAGGGCATGCTCTTTATCGCAATCTTAATGAGGTAGAAAGAGAGCAGTTTGATGATGCTATGATTGAAGCGCATCAGTTGGTTTCGATGACAGACTTGATTTCTCAAGTTTTGCAACAACTCTCAGCTTCTTACAACAACATCCTAAATAATAATCTAAATGACAATTTGACAACTTTGACAATTATCTCAGTCTTGTTAGCTATCCTTGCGGTTATTACAGGATTTTTCGGAATGAATGTTCCTTTACCGTTTACAGATGAACCAAATGCTTGGATTTATATTTTGATAGCTAGTCTAATTTTATGGGCAGTCTTAGCTCAATGTTTAAAGAGAATTGCTAGAAATTAAAAAGAAAAGGAGCCAGAATGGCGATTGAAAATTACATGCCAGATTTTGCTGTGGAAGCAGTCTATGATCTGACAGTCCCAAGCCTGCAAGCGCAGGGGATTAAGGCTGTTTTGGTCGATTTGGATAATACCCTTATTGCTTGGAACAACCCTGATGGAACACCAGAGATGAAGCAATGGCTACATGACCTCCGTGACGCGGGCATTCGCATCATCGTAGTCTCAAACAACACCAAAAAACGGGTCCAACGCGCAGTTGAGAAATTTGGAATTGATTATGTTTATTGGGCTCTTAAACCCTTCACCTTTGGAATAGACCGTGCCATGAAGGAATTCCACTATGAGAAAAATGAAGTGGTCATGGTCGGTGACCAGCTCATGACCGATATTCGGGCAGCCCATCGTGCAGGAATTCGCTCAATTTTGGTCAAACCCTTGGTCCAACATGACTCTATCAAGACGCAGATTAACCGAGCTCGTGAGCGCCGTGTGATGCGAAAAATAACGGAAAAGTACGGACCGATTACATATAAAAAAGGAATCTAACTATGGAAGAAATTCTCTGTATTGGCTGTGGAGCAACCATTCAGACGACAGACAAGGCTGGTCTTGGATTTACACCCCAGTCAGCACTTGAAAAAGGGTTGGAGACAGGCGAAGTCTATTGCCAACGCTGTTTCCGTCTCCGTCATTACAATGAAATTACAGATATCCAGTTGACGGATGATGATTTCCTCAAACTCTTGCACGAGGTAGGAGACAGTGATGCCTTGGTGGTCAATGTCATTGATATTTTTGACTTTAATGGTTCTGTCATCCCAGGCTTGCTACGTTTTGTATCGGGCAATGATGTCCTCTTGGTTGGAAATAAAAAAGATATCCTGCCCAAGTCAGTTAAACCGGGTAAGATTAGCCAATGGCTTATGGAACGTGCCCACGAAGAAGGTCTTCGTCCTGTTGATGTCGTCTTAACTTCAGCTCAAAACAAGCATGCTATTAAGGAAGTCATTGACAAGATTGAACACTACCGCAAGGGCCGTGATGTATACGTAGTTGGGGTGACCAACGTTGGAAAGTCAACCCTTATCAACGCTATTATCCAAGAAATCACGGGTGACCAAAATGTCATCACGACTTCACGCTTTCCAGGGACAACCTTGGACAAGATTGAGATTCCACTTGATGACGGATCTTATATCTACGATACGCCGGGAATTATCCACCGACACCAGATGGCCCACTACTTGACAGCCAAAAACCTCAAGTATGTCAGCCCTAAAAAGGAAATCAAGCCTAAAACCTATCAACTTAACCCTGAGCAAACTCTATTTCTAGGTGGTTTGGGACGATTTGACTTCATTTCAGGAGAAAAACAAGGCTTCACAGCCTTCTTTGACAATGAACTCAAACTCCACCGTACCAAGCTAGAAGGCGCTAGTGCCTTTTATGACAAGCACCTCGGAACCCTTCTAACACCACCAAATAGTAAGGAAAAAGAAGATTTTCCAAAACTAGTCCAGCATGTATTTAATATCAAGGACAAGACTGACCTGGTCATCTCAGGACTCAGGCTGGATCCGAGTAACAGGCACTGCCAAAGTCGCCGTCTGGGCACCAGAAGGCGTCGCTGTCGTCACACGCAAAAGCAATTATCTAAACACAGAAAGGAAAGGGTCATCTAGACTTGGGCGAGCATTGCGAGCTCGTAGATAATACTTTTTCGCCGTGGTGTCAGTTGGTACAAGTGATTGTACCAACTGCGGAAAAATTTGAGACCTTAGGCTCAAATTTTTAGTCATGAAAGTCCAAAGGACTTTGCTGATGTCCGTCACCACTTTAGAAAAGTATAAAAAGAAACTCTTTTAAGAAATTATGTCATTAACATCAAAACAACGTGCCTTCCTCAACAGCCAGGCACACACCCTCAAACCCATCATCCAAATCGGGAAAAAAATGGACTCAACGACCAAATCAAAACCAGCGTCCGTCAAGCTCTTGACGCACGTGAATTGATCAAGGTTACTCTCTTGCAAAACACAGACGAAAAACATCCACGAAGTAGCTGAAATCTTTAGAAGAAGAAATCGGTGTAGATACTGTCCAAAAAATCGGACGCATCTTGATCTTGTTTAAACAATCCAGCAAGAAAGAAAATCGCAAGATTTCCAAGAAAGTTAAAGAAATCTAAACACCTACTCCAAACAACTGTTTTTACAGAGAATTAAAGGAAGACGAGCCTATGGCAATCGAATTATTGACTCCCTTTACCAAGGTAGAGTTGGAGCCAGAAATCAAGGAGAAAAAACGCAAACAAGTTGGGCTTCTAGGAGGGAATTTTAACCCCGTTCACAATGCCCATCTGATCGTTGCGGACCAAGTACGACAACAGTTGGGACTGGATCAGGTCTTGCTTATGCCCGAATACCAACCACCTCATGTAGATAAAAAGGAAACCATCCCCGAGCACCATCGTCTCAAGATGCTTGAATTGGCGATTGAGGGGATTGAAGGTCTAGCCATTGAAACTATTGAGTTGGAGCGCAAGGGCATTTCCTACACCTACGACACCATGAAGATTTTGACAGAGCAACATCCAGATACGGATTATTACTTCATTATCGGAGCTGATATGGTGGACTATCTGCCCAAGTGGTACCGAATTGATGAGCTGGTCGACATGGTTCAGTTTGTAGGGGTTCAACGCCCGCGCTACAAGGCAGGAACTTCCTATCCAGTTATCTGGGTGGATGTGCCTCTCATGGATATCTCATCCAGCATGGTGCGTGACTTCATTGCCCAAGGTCGGAAACCTAACTTTCTCCTACCTCAGCCAGTGCTAGACTACATCGAGAAGGAGGGGCTTTACTGATGGCCTACCAAGACTATATCAACTGTTCCCGTGAGGTTTTGTTGGAAAGAATGGCAGAGCTTCTACCTGAAAAACGTTTAACCCATTGTCTGGGTGTAGAGCGTGCAGCCATTGAACTTGCAGAACGATTTCGGAGTGGATGCCGATAAAGCAGGTCTAGCAGGGCCTCCTTCATGACTATGCTAAAAAGTTGTCAGATCAGGAATTTTCTAGACTTGATTGACCGTTACCAGCTAGATCCTGACCTCAAAAAAACTGGGGCAATAATGTCTGGCATGGCATGGTTGGCATCTACAAGATTCAGGAAGATTTGGATTTGCATGATCCAGAAATCCTGCGAGCTATTGAAATCCATACAGTCGGGAGCTGGTCAGATGACCGATCTAGACAAGGTCATCTATGTCGCAGACTACATTGAGCATAACCGCGCCTTTCCAGGTGTGGATGTGGCGCGTGAAATTGCTGAGCTATCGCTCAATAAGGCAGTGGCCTACGAAACAGCTCGTACCGTGGAGCATCTAGCTCATCAGGGATTCCCCATCTATCCCCAAACCCTGGAAACCTATAACGCCTTTGTGCACTATTTGAAAGAGGATTAAATGAACGAAAAAGAATTACTAGAACTAGTCGTGAAAGCGGCTGATGAGAAACGTGCTGAGGATATCCTCGCACTTGACGTACAAGATTTGACTAGCGTGACGGATTACTTTGTTATCACTAGTTCAATGAATAGCCGTCAGTTGGACGCTATCGCTGATAACATACGTGAAAAAGTAGCTCAAGCAGGCTTTAAAGGTAGCCATGTTGAAGGCGATGCAGCTGGAGGCTGGGTCTTGCTGGACCTAGGTGCTGTCGTTGTGCATATCTTCTCAGAAGAAATGCGTGCCCACTATAACTTAGAAAAACTATGGCATGAGGCGCATTCTGTAGATTTATCTGAAACTTTATAGTCTTTTCCTTTATCTTTTATTACGGCGTTAACTCATTTTGCCTAACTCTAGTTATGCCTGCAATTCGTTGCCTAGTACTAAAAGCAAACGAAAAGACTATAGCGTTACAATTGAACTCAGTTGCAGTCAACTGGGTTTCTTTGCTTATTTTAGAAAATTGATAGAAAGGTGAGGGCGTCGTGTTTTGTTCATCTCGAAACTGAACACGAGCTAAAAGCTGCGAGAAAAAGAGTAACTTCCTTTGTGTCTGACGATACAGCAGAAAGTTTCCTATTTTCTCCTTGCTTTTAACGCTCTTTGTATCTTAATTATGGCAACTTATGAAACCTTTGCGGCTGTTTACGATGCTGTGATGGACGATAGTTTATACGATAAATGGACGGATTTTTCGCTGCGTCATTTGCCTAAGACTAAGGAGAGAAAGAAACTCTTAGAATTGGCTTGTGGGACGGGTATCCAGTCTGTACGCTTTTCTCAAGCTGGTTTTGATGTAACTGGACTTGATTTGAGCGCGGATATGTTGAAGATTGCTGAGAAGAGAGCGACTTCAGCCAAGCAAAAGATTGATTTTATTGAAGGCAATATGCTGGATTTATCCAAGGCTGGTAAATATGATTTTGTGACTTGCTACTCTGACTCTCTCTGCTACATGCAGGATGAGGTCGAGGTAGGGGATGTCTTTAAGGAAGTGTATAATGCCCTCAATGAAGATGGTGTATTCATCTTTGATGTGCATTCAATCTACCAGACTGATGAGGTTTTTCCAGGCTATTCTTACCATGAAAATGCGGAAGACTTCGCCATGCTTTGGGACACCTATGAGGACGAAGCTCCTCACTCCATCGTGCATGAGTTGACCTTTTTTATCAAGGAGGCTGACGGTTCCTTTAGTCGTCACGATGAAGTGCATGAGGAGCGAACTTATGAGGTTTTGACCTATGATATTTTGTTGGAACAAGCTGGTTTCAAGTCCTTCAAACTCTATGCGGACTTTGAGGACAAGGAGCCGACAGAGACCAGTAGACGTTGTTTTTTTGTGGCACAGAAGTAGGATGTCTGAATGGTTTGGCGAAATAGATTGAGGTAATAATGTTAGAATTCTTTTTTATTTTGGTTGTGGTCATATTAGAGTACATTATGCTTAAGAACTTTCTTTCAATGAATTTGAAAAGAGTATCAAGGTTTTAGTACGAGATTTTTTTCTTCTTCTAGCGGGGATAAAATTAGTACGAGTAGCATAATCTTTTGGATATTTATTTCGCCATTTTTTTCTATTCTAGGATATGTTAGTTCTTTATTTTTTTGAATTCTGTTTTTAAAACTTGTCATGTTTCATATAACTATTTATGGACGATAAGTTTAGTTTTTTTGGATAGTTATATATCTGATAATTTTTGATTTTAGGTCGTCGAAAATTAGTGAATCATTTATTTATTTTAATAATAGCGATAGCTTCAATTATTTTTAAACTGGTATATTGCTCGAATAGCTTTTTACAGGAAATGTAAATGATATTTCACCTGATTCAAGTAATACGGCGTTTCAATTCTATTTAGCTATAGGGTTATCTCTGATTTCGATTGTACAAGTGATATATGAAAGAGATAACTACAAATTGAAACGTACGCGTTTTATTAGAGAGAAAATTCAGAAGTATCTACGAAAATACAAAGTAATATATTCTTTGAAAGGAAATATAGAGCTGCTTTATTTGTCACTTGCCATTTTTGGTACTAGAGGATTTTTGAACGGCCTAAATTTATTAGAATTATTGAAAATATTCTGAGAACAAAAAAACAAGAAATATTGCTCAAAATGATTCTATCGATGATATTGATAGCGTTACTATTCTTGTGAATCAACTTCAAGATTTGGCTGTTAGATCAGAAGAAGAGTATGAAAGAATAAACTTAGAGTTTATTATTAAAAAGATAAATCAATCTAATCATTATTTTTAGCAATGTTATGGAATTGTTTCATACAATTTCTCAATTAGATGAAGATTTTTAAAAATAGTTGAAGCTAATAAATATAACGAAAAGTAATGTCTAGTAGTAGGAGAACATCATGACCATCACAGGTATTATCGCGGAGTTCAATCCTTTTCATAATGGCCACAAATACCTGCTGGATCAGGCTGAAGGGCTGAAAATTGTTGCCATGTCTGGGAACTTCATGCAAAGAGGAGAGCCTGCTATCGTGGACAAATGGACACGGGCCCAGATGGCGCTTGAAAATGGAGCAGATCTGGTAGTGGAGTTGCCCTTTTTAGTCAGTGTTCAGGCGGCGGATTTCTTTGGTCAAGGGGCTGTGGATATCTTAGCACAGTTGGGTATTGATAGCCTCGCTTTTGGGACAGAAGAAGTTTTAGATTATCAAAAAATCGCTGACTTATACACAGAGCAAGGTAGAGAGATGGAGAATTTTGTGGAAAATTTGCCTGATTCTCTCTCCTATCCTCAGAAAACCCAAGCCATGTGGAAGGAATTTGCAGGTCTAGATTTTTCAGGCAATACGCCTAATCATGTTCTAGCTCTAGCCTATGCCAAGGCGGTTGCAGGACGCAACATCAAACTGCATCCTATTCAGCGTCAAGGTGCTGGCTATCACTCTGTGGACAAGGAAGTGGACTTTGCCTCTGCAACAGCTCTCCGCCAGCATCAATCAGACCAAGATTTCTTAGAACGCTTTATGCCTTCTGTTGACCTCTTTGAGCAGGCCAGTAAGGTGAGTTGGGATGACTATTTTCCTTTGCTACGCTATCAAATCTTGTCAAATCCAGACCTAACCACCATCTATCAGGTCAATCAAGAAATGGCTGTGCGCATCAAGGATGCTATCAAAACAGCCCAGTCTTTGGAAGAATTGGTCGAGGCGGTTGCGACCAAACGCTACACCAAGGCGCGTGTACGTCGCCTATTGACTTATATCTTGGTGCAAGCTAGAGAAAGTTCCTTGCCAGAAGGCATCCATGTCCTTGGCTTTACGGAAAAAGGCAGACAACATCTCAAGTCTCTGAAAGAGCAGGTCCATCTAGTCAGCCGAATTGGCAAAGAACCTTGGGATGTTATGACCCAAAAGGCAGATCAGATCTACCAACTAGGACAGCCAAGCATCGCAGAGCAGAATTTTGGTCGAGTGCCGATTAGAATGGAAATAAGTGGAAACTGAAGTGGGTGACATATAACGAAGCATAGAGGGAATCAGATTGGTTCTCTCTTTTGTCATGTTTAAAGCTATGAAAATTCTGGTTTTGACATTGTCAAAGTTCTAACAATCAAAGGCATTTCGTTTAATGACTATGATAAGGTTGATAGTGGATTCTCGTTTTGTATGAGAACAGGGTGTTACAAAGCGTTAATAATCTTGTCCTCATCTGTATCTTTCGAAAACGTCTGAAAAACGATTAAAAGTATGGGATTTACAAAAGAAATGATCTCTTCTAATGATGGTTTGGTCATTTTTTATTGGAAGTATTAATGGGCTTGATTTCGAAAATCGTAAGAGAATTTCAATAGTTTGAACTCTAAAAGCGAATTTTTTTAACAAAAAAATTAAGTATTTTCATTTGTCATTTCGCATATAATTACTTGAAAAGGGCAATCCGTTTTGGTAAAATGATAAGTGGTGTATACTAGATAAGAACAACTGGTATATTCCATATGGAACCTGCTTTTTCTGAGTCAAAGGGATAAAAACTGAGACTGACTGCGGTTTTGATTATCTTTGGTTTTGAGAGGGCAGCGCAACTACGCTTTGTTAATGATCATGAGGTTAACAAAGGGTCGCAATTGGATAAAAGAAAGGAATCAAATGTTTCGAAGTAAAAAATTTAACAAAGATTTCGAGATCGTAGATGAGAAAAAGCGTTATAAGCTTTACAAGTCGGGTAAAAACTGGGTAAAAGCCTCGAACTCTCAATTGGATCTCTTCCGTATCGGTGGGATGGGCGAAGTTGTCTCTAGTACCCTGTCAGACACTGAAGAACTTGATCACGCACACCTTAGTTTTAACACGCTAGCGGGTATAGGGGGAATCCTGGCCGCGGGAGCTGCAGGATTTGTGATGACTCAAGAGCAAACTGTTTATGCGGATGAAACATCTGAGTATACAGAAAAGGATAAAACAGTCATCGCAGCTGAACCGAAAGCAGCTGAAACAACTGAAACAAGCACTAACTCAATCATCGCTCAAGCGCAAGCAGAAGTAAAGAAAGCTCAAGCAGAACAAGCATCTGCAACAGCAGCCTCTGTATCAGTCAGTCAATCTGTTGAGGCTCAAGCGAGTGCGAGTCAGTCAGCTTCAGTCAGTCAATCTGCCTCAGCAAGTCAGTCAGTCTTAGCGAGTCAGTCAGCATCTGCAAGTGCTTCAACATCAGCAGGTCAGTCAACTGCTCCAGCATCTGAGTCAGCGAGCCAATCAACATCAGCTCCTACATCAGCCTCAGCAAGTGCAAAAGCGTCTGCATCAGTAAGCTCTACACCATCAGAGTCAGCAAGCGCTCCAGCACCTTCCTCTGTAGTTGAGAGTACATCAGTTGTTAGCGAACCATCAGCTCAGGCTTCTGTGTCTACCTCAGCTTCAGCATCGCTCAACCTTAAGGTCAACCCTGCGGCAAGTCTTGTATCAGGTAGTGCTAACCAAAGTTTGGCAAGCGCAGCTCTTAGCACAAGCCAAGCAGCAACGACTAGCAACAACATCGCAGCTGGTGTTGTAGCAGACAAGAACCAAGCCCAAGGTAAGGATACAACCAAGCAAGCTGAAAAGGATCAAGCGGCAGATAAGCAAGTAACAACTGCACCGAAAAAGGGTTACTCTGGTTTCCGCCAAGGTATTCCAGGTATTATTGACTCTGAAGCTGGTGTATTTCTTACCGATACACCAAATGGTCAATATGCCAAGAGATATCCAATTCCTGATCAAACAGCTTATAAACCAATGCCTGAGACACATGTTTATTTCCATAATGGACAAAACAAGCACTTTAATGGTACTTGGAAGCAGGAGCATATTGCTAGAGATGCCCTCTATATTTCTGAGACAGACACTAATCGTTTGAAACAACTTGGTCTTAACTATCGATTGGATGTTGTGCAAGTACGGAGTCAACAAGGTCAGATTGGATATTTACCACGTTTGACTATGTGGGGTTATCCAACGCCTGTCAAAGGGAACTTGGTATTGTTCAATGTACGAGTTAGTGGTGCAGGTGGTCAAGGAGTGGTCAATCAAGCTACAATAAGCTTCAATGTTACTCGTAACCCTCGATATGAGAGTCAATCTACATCTATAAGTCAATCAACGTCAGCATCAACAAGTACACAGTCAGCTTCAGAATCAATGAGTTTGAGCGCGAGTGACTCTGCGTCAATTAGTGCTAGTCAAAGTGCGTCAGCATCTATCTCAGCAAGTATTAGTGCATCAACGTCAGCCAGTGCGAGCCAAAGTGCCTCAGCCAGTGCGAGCGTGAGCCGTAGCGTATCTGCTTCTGTATCAGGAAGCCAAAGTGCGAGTGCATCACTCAGCGCAAGTCGTTCAGCCTCAGCAAGCGTAAGCTCAAGCCGTTCAGCAAGTGCATCGCTTAGTGCAAGTCGCTCAGCCTCAGCAAGCGTAAGCTCAAGCCGTTCAGCGAGTGCATCACTCAGCGCAAGTCGCTCAGCTTCAGCGAGCGTAAGTTCAAGCCGTTCGGCCAGTGCATCGCTTAGCGCAAGTCGCTCAGCTTCAGCATCAGTAAGCTCAAGTCGCTCAGCTTCAGCGAGCGTAAGTTCAAGCCGTTCGGCCAGTGCATCGCTTAGTGCAAGTCGCTCAGCTTCAGCATCAGTAAGCTCAAGTCAATCAGCTTCAGCAAGCGTAAGTTCAAGCCGTTCAGCGAGTGCATCACTTAGTGCAAGTCGCTCGGCCTCAGCAAGCGTAAGCTCAAGCCGTTCAGCAAGTGCTTCAGTAAGCTCAAGCCAATCCGCTTCAGCATCAGCATCAGCTAGCCAATCAACTAGTGCATCAGTATCTGCAAGCCAATCAGCATCAAACTCAGCAAATGCTAGCCAAAGCGCTTCAGCGTCTGTATCAGCAAGCCAATCAGCAAGCACATCAGTAAGCTCAAGTCAATCCGCTTCAGCGTCTGTATCAGCTAGCCAAAGCGCATCAGCTTCTGTAAGTGCAAGTCAATCAATTAGCGCATCAGTATCTGCAAGTCAATCCGCTTCAGCATCAGCTAGTCAATCAACTAGTGCATCAGTATCTGCAAGCCAAAGTGCTTCAGCGTCTGTATCAGCTAGCCAATCAGCATCTGTATCCGCTAGCCAAAGTGCCTCAGCTTCTGTAAGTGCAAGTCAATCAGCAAGCGCATCAGTAAGCGCAAGCCAAAGCGCATCAGCATCTGTATCAGCAAGTATCAGTGCTAGCCAATCAGCATCAAGCTCAGCAAATGCTAGCCAAAGTGCTTCAGCAAGCGCAAGCCACTCAGCATCTGTAAGTGCAAGTCAATCAGCAAGCGCATCAGTATCAGCAAGTCAAAGTACTTCAGCATCTGTAAGTGCTAGCCAAAGTGCCTCAGCTTCAGCATCTAACAACCAGAACTCAGCTTCTATCTCAGCAAGCGCGAGCCAGTCTGCGTCAATTAGTGCGAGCCAAAGCGCTTCAGCATCAGTAAGTGCAAGTCAATCAGCATCTGTATCAGCTAGCCAAAGCGCTTCAGCTTCTGTAAGTGCAAGTCAAAGTGCTTCAACATCAGTAAGCGCCAGCCAAAGTGCCTCAGCTTCAGCATCTAACAACCAGAACTCAGCTTCTATCTCAGCAAGCGCGAGCCAGTCTGCGTCAATTAGTGCGAGCCAAAGCGCATCAGCATCATGTATCAGCAAATGTATCAGCTGCCAGTGCCTAGTCAGCATCTAACAGCTCAGCAACATGCTCAGCCAGCAAGTCGCTTCAGTCAAATGCGCAAAGCCACTCAGCATCTGTAAGTGCAAGTCAATGCAGCCAAGCGCATCAGTATCAGCAAGTCAAAGTGCTTCAGCATCTGTAAGTGCTAGCCAAAGTGCCTCAGCTTCAGCATCTAACAACCAGAACTCAGCTTCTATCTCAGCAAGCGCGAGCCAGTCTGCGTCAATTAGTGCGAGCCAAAGCGCTTCAGCATCAGTAAGTGCAAGTCAATCAGCATCTGTATCAGCTAGCCAAAGCGCATCAGCATCAGTAAGTGCAAGTCAATCAGCATCTGTATCAGCTAGCCAAAGCGCTTCAGCGTCAGTATCTGCAAGTCAAAGTGCTTCAGCATCAGTAAGCGCCAGCCAAAGTGCCTCAGCTTCAGCATCTAACGACCAGAACTCAGCTTCTATCTCAGCAAGCGCGAGCCAGTCTGCGTCAATTAGTGCGAGCCGAAGCGCATCAGCATCAGTAAGTGCAAGCATCAGTGCAAGCCAATCAGCATCTGTATCAGCTAGCCAAAGTGCTTCAGCATCAGCATCTAACAACCAGAACTCAGCTTCTATCTCAGCAAGCGCGAGCCAGTCTGCGTCAATTAGTGCAAGCCAAAGCGCATCAGCATCTGTATCAGCAAGTATCAGTGCTAGCCAATCAGCATCAAGCTCAGCAAATGCTAGCCAAAGTGCTTCAGCAAGCGCAAGCCATTCAGCATCTGTAAGCTGCAAGTCAATCAGCAGCGCATCTGTATCAGCAAGTCAAAGTACTTCAGCATCTGTAGTCTGCAAAGTGCCCTCAGCTTCAGCATCTAACAACCAGAACTCAGCTTCTATCTCAGCAAGCGCGAGCCAGTCTGCGTCAATTAGTGCGAGCCAAAGCGCATCAGCATCTGTATCAGCAAGCATCAGTGCAAGCCAATCAGCATCAAGCTCAGCAAATGCTAGTCAAAGTGCTTCAGCAAGCGCAAGCCACTCAGCATCTGTAAGTGCAAGTCAATCAGCAAGCGCATCAGTATCAGCAAGTCAAAGTACTTCAGCATCTGTAAGTGCTAGCCAAAGTGCCTCAGCTTCAGCATCTAACAACCAGAACTCAGCTTCTATCTCAGCAAGCGCGAGCCAGTCTGCGTCAATTAGTGCGAGCCAAAGCGCTTCAGCATCAGTAAGTGCAAGCATCAGTGCAAGCCAATCAGCATCTGTATCAGCTAGCCAAAGCGCTTCAGCGTCAGTATCTGCAAGTCAAAGTGCTTCAACATCAGTAAGCGCCAGCCAAAGTGCCTCAGCTTCAGCATCTAACAACCAGAACTCAGCTTCTATCTCAGCAAGCGCGAGCCAGTCTGCGTCAATTAGTGCGAGCCAAAGCGCATCAGCATCTGTATCAGTCAAGTCATCAGTGCTAGCCAATCAGCAAGTCAAAGCTTCAGCATCAGCATGCTAACAACCAGAACTCGCTTCATCTCAGCAAGCGCAAGCCACTCAGCATCTGTAGTCAGCAAGTCAATCAGCACAGCGCATCAGTATCAGCAAGTCAAAGTGCTTCAGCATCTGTAAGCGCCAGCCAAAGTGCCTCAGCTTCAGCATCTAACAACCAGAACTCAGCTTCTATCTCAGCAAGCGCGAGCCAGTCTGCGTCAATTAGTGCGAGCCAAAGCGCATCAGCTTCAGTAAGTGCAAGTCAATCAGCATCTGCATCAGCTAAGCGCATCAGCATCAAAGTGCTTCAGCATCAGCATCTAACAGCCAGAACGTCAGCGTCAGTATCTCAAGTCAAAGCGCTCAGCATCAGTAGCTGCGTCAAAGTCTCAGCTGCATCTAACGACCAGAACTCGCTTCTAGCATCAGCAAGCGCGAGTCAATCAGCGTCATGTAGTCAGCGAGCCGAAAGCGCATCAGCATCTGTAAGTGCAAGCATCAGTGCAAGCCAATCAGCATCTGTATCAGCTAGCCAAAGTGCTTCAGCATCAGCATCTAACAACCAGAACTCAGCTTCTATCTCAGCAAGCGCGAGCCAGTCTGCGTCAATTAGTGCAAGCCAAAGCGCATCAGCTTCTGTAAGTGCAAGTCAATCAGCTAGCGCATCAGTAAGCGCCAGCCAAAGTGCTTCAGCATCAGCATCTAACAACCAGAACTCAGCTTCTATCTCAGCAAGCGCGAGCCACTCTGCGTCTGTATCAGCAAGCCAAAGCGCATCAGCGTCTGTATCTGCAAGTCAAAGTGCTTCAGCATCAGTAAGCGCCAGCCAAAGTGCCTCAGCTTCAGCATCTAACGACCAGAACTCAGCTTCTATCTCAGCAAGCGCGAGCCAGTCTGCGTCTGTATCAGCAAGCCAAAGCGCTTCAGCATCAGTAAGTGCAAGTCAATCAGCATCTGTATCAGCAAGCCAAAGCGCTTCAGCGTCAGTATCTGCAAGTCAAAGTGCTTCAGCATCAGTAAGCGCCAGCCAAAGTGCCTCAGCATCAGCATCTAACGACCAGAACTCAGCTTCTATCTCAGCAAGCGCGAGCCAGTCTGCGTCAATTAGTGCAAGCCAAAGCGCATCAGCTTCTGTAAGTGCAAGTCAATCAGCTAGCGCATCAGTAAGCGCAAGCCAAAGTGCTTCAGCATCAGCATCTAACAACCAGAACTCAGCTTCTATCTCAGCAAGCGCGAGCCACTCTGCGTCTGTATCAGCAAGCCAAAGCGCATCAGCGTCTGTATCTGCAAGTCAAAGTGCTTCAGCATCAGTAAGCGCCAGCCAAAGTGCCTCAGCTTCAGCATCTAACGACCAGAACTCAGCTTCTATCTCAGCAAGCGCGAGCCAGTCTGCGTCTGTATCAGCAAGCCAAAGCGCTTCAGCATCAGTAAGTGCAAGCCAATCAGCATCTGTATCAGCTAGCCACTCAGCTTCAGCTTCAGTATCTGCAAGTCAAAGTACTTCAGCATCAGTAAGCGCGAGCCAAAGTGCTTCAGCTTCAGCATCTAACAACCAGAACTCGGCTTCTATCTCAGCAAGCGCGAGCCACTCTGCGTCAATTAGTGCAAGCCAAAGCGCTTCAGCATCAGTAAGTGCAAGTCAATCAGCATCTGTATCAGCAAGCCAAAGCGCTTCAGCGTCAGTATCTGCAAGTCAAAGTGCTTCAGCATCAGTAAGCGCCAGCCAAAGTGCCTCAGCTTCAGCATCTAACGACCAGAACTCAGCTTCTATCTCAGCAAGCGCGAGCCAGTCTGCGTCTGTATCAGCAAGCCAAAGCGCTTCAGCATCAGTAAGTGCAAGTCAAATCAGCATCTGTATCAGCAAGCCAAAGCGCTTCAGCGTCAGTCATCTGCAAGTCACAGTGCTTCAGCGATCAGCTCAGCATCAGCCAAAGTGCCTCAGCTTCAGCATCGTAACTGACCAGAACTCAGCTTCTATCTCAGCAAGCGCGAGCCACTCTGCGTCAGTAAGTGCAAGCCAAAGCGCTTCAGCATCAGTAAGTGCAAGTCAATCAGCATCTGTATCAGCAAGCCAAAGCGCTTCAGCGTCAGTATCTGCAAGTGAATCAACTAGCGCATCAGTATCTGCAAGTCAATCAACTTCAGCATCTGTATCAGCTTCAGCGTCTGTAAGTGCAAGCCAATCAGCTTCAGCATCAGTAAGCTCAAGTCAATCAACTAGCGCATCAGTATCTGCAAGTCAATCAACTTCAGCATCAGTATCTGCAAGTCAATCAACTTCAGCATCTGTATCAGCTAGCCAATCAGCTTCAGCGTCTGTAAGTGCAAGTCAATCAGCAAGCGCATCAGTAAGCTCAGTGAATCAACTAGCGCATCAGTATCTGCAAGTCGAATCAACTTCAGCATCTGTATCAGCTAGCCAATCAGCAGCGCATCAGTAAGCTCAAGTCAATCAGCTTCAGCATCAGTATCTGCAAGTCAATCAGCTTCAGCGTCAGTAAGTGCAAGTGAATCAACTAGCGCATCAGTATCTGCAAGTCAATCAACTTCAGCATCAGTATCTGCAAGTGAATCAGCTTCAGCGTCTGTAAGTGCAAGTGAATCAACTAGCGCATCAGTATCTGCAAGTCAATCAACTTCAGCATCTGTATCAGCTAGCCAATCAGCAAGCGCATCAGTATGCTCAAGTCAATCAACTTCAGCATCTGTATCTGCAAGCGAATCAGCTTCAGCGTCTGTAAGTGCAAGTCAATCAGCAAGCGCATCAGTATCTGCAAGTCAATCAACTAGCGCATCAGTATCTGCAAGTGAATCAGCTTCAGCATCAGTATCTGCAAGTGAATCAGCTTCAGCGTCTGTAAGTGCAAGTCAATCAACTAGCGCATCAGTATCTGCAAGTCAATCAACTTCAGCATCTGTATCTGCAAGTCAATCAACTTCAGCATCTGTATCAGCTAGCCAATCAGCAAGCGCATCTGTATCTGCAAGTGAATCAACTTCAGCATCTGTATCAGCTAGCCAATCAGCTTCAGCGTCTGTAAGTGCAAGCCAATCAGCAAGCGCATCAGTAAGCTCAAGTGAATCAACTAGCGCATCAGTATCTGCAAGTGAATCAGCTTCAGCGTCTGTAAGTGCAAGTCAATCAACTAGCGCATCAGTATCTGCAAGTCAATCAACTTCAGCATCAGTATCTGCAAGTGAATCAACTAGCGCATCAGTAAGCTCAAGTCAATCAACTAGCGCATCAGTATCTGCAAGTGAATCAACTAGCGCATCAGTATCTGCAAGTCAATCAACTTCAGCATCTGTATCAGCTAGCCAATCAGCTTCAGCGTCTGTAAGTGCAAGCCAATCAGCTTCAGCATCAGTAAGCTCAAGTCAATCAACTAGCGCATCAGTATCTGCAAGTCAATCAACTTCAGCGTCTGTATCAGCTAGCCAATCAGCTTCAGCATCTGTAAGCTCAAGTCAATCAACTTCAGCGTCTGTATCAGCTAGCCAATCAGCTTCAGCATCTGTAAGCTCAAGTCAATCAACTTCAGCTTCTGTATCTGCAAGCCAATCAGCTTCAGCATCTGTAAGTGCAAGTCAATCAACTTCAGCATCAGTATCTGCAAGCCAAAGCACTTCAGCATCAGTATCTGCAAGCCAAAGCGCTTCAGCATCAGTATCTGCAAGTGAATCAGCTTCAGCATCTGTATCAGCAAGTGAATCAGCTTCAGCATCTGTAAGTGCAAGTCAATCAACTTCAGCATCAGTATCTGCAAGCCAATCAGCTTCAGCATCAGTATCTGCAAGTCAATCAACTTCAGCGTCTGTAAGCTCAAGTCAATCAACTTCAGCATCTGTATCAGCAAGCCAAAGCGCTTCAGCTTCAGTATCAGCAAGCCAATCAGCTAGCGCATCAGTATCTGCAAGTCAATCAACTTCAGCGTCTGTAAGCTCAAGTCAATCAGCTTCAGCATCAGTATCAGCAAGCCAATCAGCAAGCGCATCAGTATCAGCAAGCCAATCAGCAAGCACAAGCTTGAGCAACAGCGTGTCTGCCTCAATCAGTGCATCTAAATCAGCAAGCACAAGCTTGAGCAACAGCGTGTCTGCCTCAATCAGTGCATCTGAATCAGCAAGCACAAGCTTGAGCAACAGCGTGTCTGCTTCAATTAGTGCATCTGAATCAGCAAGCACAAGCTTGAGTAACAGCGTATCTGCTTCAATTAGTGCTAGCCACTCAGCAAGCACAAGCTTGAGCAACAGCGTGTCTGCTTCAATCAGTGCTAGCCAATCAGCAAGCACAAGCTTGAGCAACAGCGTATCTGCTTCAATCAGTGCTAGCCAATCAGCAAGCACAAGCTTGAGCAACAGCGTGTCTGCTTCAATTAGTGCATCTGAATCAGCAAGCACAAGCTTGAGCAACAGCGTGTCTGCTTCAATTAGTGCATCTGAATCAGCAAGCACAAGCGAGTAACAGCGTATCTGCTTCAATTGGTGCTAGCCAATCAGCAAGCACAAGCTGAGCAACAGCGTATCTGCTTCAATCAGTGCTAGCCAATCAGCAAGCACAAGCTTGAGCAACAGCGTGTCTGCATCAATTAGTGCTAGCCAATCAGCAAGCACAAGCTTGAGCAACAGCGTATCAGCTCAATTAGTGCATCTGAATCAGCAAGCACAAGCTTGAGCAATAGCGTGTCTGCATCAATTAGTGCTAGCCAATCAGCAAGCACAAGCTTGAGCAACAGCGTGTCAGCTTCAATTAGTGCTTCAGTATCAGCAAGCACAAGCTTGAGCAACAGCGTGTCTGCCTCAATCAGTGCTAGCTAATCAGCAAGCACAAGCTGAGTAACAGCGTATCTGCATCAATTAGTGCTAGCCACTCATTGAGCACAAGCTTGAGCAACAGCGTATCAGCGTCAATCAGTGCAAGTCAATCAGCAAGCACAAGCATGAGCAACAGCGTATCTGCCTCAATTAGTGCTTCGGTATCAGCAAGTACAAGCTGAGCAACAGCGTGTCTGCCTCAATCAGTGCTAGCCAATCAGTAAGTACAAGCTGAGCAACAGCGTGTCAGCCTCAATCAGTGCTAGCCAATCAGCAAGCACAAGCTTGAGCAACAGTGTGTCTGCCTCAATCAGTGCTAGCCAATCAGCAAGCACAAGCATGAGCAACAGCGTGTCAGCTTCAATCAGTGCATCTGAATCAGCAAGCACAAGCATGAGCAACAGCGTATCTGCATCAATTAGTGCTTCAGTATCAGCAAGTACAAGCTTGAGCAACAGCGTGTCAGCCTCAATCAGTGCTAGCCAATCAGCAAGCACAAGCTTGAGCAACAGCGTGTCAGCCTCAATCAGTGCTAGCCAATCAGCAAGCACAAGCTTGAGCAACAGCGTGTCTGCCTCAATCAGTGCTAGCCAATCAGCAAGCACAAGCTTGAGCAACAGCGTGTCTGCTTCAATCAGTGCATCTGAATCAGCAAGTACAAGCTTGAGCAACAGCGTATCTGCTTCAATCAGTGCATCTGAATCAGCAAGCACAAGCTTGAGCAACAGCGTATCTGCTTCAATCAGTGCTAGCCAATCAGCAAGCACAAGCATGAGCAACAGCGTGTCTGCTTCAATTAGTGCATCTGAATCAGCAAGCAACAACTCAAGTAGTACTTCAGTAAGCTTGAGCAACAGCGTAAGCACATCTACATCACTTAGCAATAGCGTTTCAAGCAGTTTGAGTACAAGTGCGTCACAACAATCCAACTCATTCAGCTATAGTAAGGGTGAGCCAACAAGCGAATCTAAGCCAGAGTTTAACCTTCCTAGCTACCTTGAATCTGTAAGTGCAAGTGAGTCAGTTTCACTCAGCAAGTCAGTAAGCGTATCATTGAGCGATAGTACTTCAGCCTCAATCAGCGCAAGTGAGTCAGTCTCAACAAGCGCAAGCTTGAGTGACAGCATTTCTGCATCAATCAGTGCAAGCAACAACTCAGGTAGCGGTTCAGGTTCAGCAAGCACAAGCAATGGCTCAGCTAGTCAATCAGCTAGCGCATCTGTATCAGCTAGCCAATCAGTTTCAGCTTCAATCAGTGCAAGCAACAACTCAGGTAGCGGTTCAGGTTCAACAAGCACAAGCAATGGTTCAGGTGATGCCTCAACTTCAGCAAGTACTTCAGCAAGCATGAGCAACAGTGTAAGTGCTTCAATCAGCACAAGTGAATCAGTTTCAACAAGCACAAGCTTGAGCAACAGCGCAAGTACCTCAGCTAGCTTGTCTGACAGTGCTTCAATCTCAAGTGCATTGAACCACTCACAAGCTCCTGCACAACAACCTGCTGGACCAGGACGTTCAAACGGTAGAAAACTTCCAAATACAGGAACTGCAAGTAACCAATTTGCTGGTCTTGGATTAGGAGTAGCTGCCTTGGCAACTGCCTCTCTTCTTGGCAAGAAGAAGAAATCAGCAGCTTCTGAAATGGATTTAGAAGACTAAGTCCCAAAAATCGACTAAAATGAAATTGTTGATATCATTTTAGCGACGAAAACAAGAACCCCAGATGACTCAAGGCTATCTGGGGTTTTTGGCTCTTTGTCAACTGTAGAGGGTGAGATCTAACTAAGCATGAGAGAGAATCAGATTGCTTCTCTCTTTTTTAACATTCAAAGTGACGAGAATTATCATTCTAAATTTTTGAAATTTTGAAAATCAAATACTAGACATCTTATATTCTTGCTGATTGCTTTCAACTAATGGCGAAGTTTACCAGAACAAGTCAACGTCTGGCTGTCAATCTTACAAGGTGTTAAAGTTTCCCTGAAAATTTGAGGATAAAAAGCTTTATTATAGCGCGACTGATATGTTGGAATATGTGAAATTTATTCAGTATAATTTTTGGTATTTTTGAAGTAGTGTGATGATGGGGATCTGGCTGTTAAATCTGTCTACAGTGAACCGCTTTCACTTGTTCCTGAACTTTCTCTAAGCCATTTGTAGAAGTAGTCTTTGGTGGGTGATTACTCTTTTTTTGCTTCGTTTTTTTATGGAAATTTAAATTTTTAAAGAATCTTAATTTTGCTTGAAAATATAAGGATTTTCTTCAAAAATTCACACAAAACTCTTCAATTTGGGTTTGTGGAAATCGGTTTTTATGATAGAATATTAAGGAATGTATGTCATTCGATAAACAAATTTAATGAGGTAAAAAAACATGGAAATCATGACCATTGCGATTGTTGTTTTTGCCGTCATCATTGGTTTAGTCATTGGATATGTCAGCATCTCAGCGAAGATGAAATCATCTCAAGAGGCTGCAGAGTTGATGCTTCTAAATGCTGAACAAGAAGCAACTAATTTACGAGGACAAGCTGAGCGCGAAGCGGATTTATTGCTAAATGAAGCTAAGAGCGAAAGCAAGTCTCTTAAAAAAGAAGCACTATTGGAGGCCAAAGAGGAAGCCAGAAAATACCGTGAAGAAGTGGACGCTGAATTTAAGTCAGAACGTCAGGAACTCAAGCAAATCGAAAGTCGTTTGACGGAGAGAGCTACGAGCCTTGACCGTAAGGACGACAATTTGACGAACAAAGAAAAAACACTTGAACAAAAAGAACAAAGTATTTCTGATAGAGCAAAAAACCTTGATGCACGTGAAGAGCAATTAGAGGAAGTCGAAAGACAAAAAGAAGCTGAACTTGAACGTATCGGCTCCCTTTTCCCAAACTGAGGCTCGAGATATTATCTTGGCTCAGACAGAGGAAAAACTTGACCAAGGAAATTGCTAGCCGCATTCGTGAGGCTGAGCAAGAAGTCAAGGAACGTTCAGACAAGATTGCGAAAGATATCTTGGTTCAGGCTATGCAACGTATCGCTGGTGACTATGTAGCAGAGTCAACAAACTCTACAGTCCACCTACCAGACGATACCATGAAAGGACGCATTATCGGACGTGAAGGACGTAATATTCGTACCTTTGAAAGTTTGACAGGGGTCGATGTCATCATCGACGACACGCCAGAAGTGGTGACCTTGTCAGGATTTGATCCGATTCGTCGTGAAATTGCTCGTATGACCATGGAAATGTTGCTCAAGGATGGCCGTATCCACCCAGCTCGTATCGAGGAGTTGGTGGAGAAAAACCGCCAAGAGATTGACAATAAGATCCGTGAATACGGTGAGGCTGCTGCCTATGAGATTGGTGCGCCAAACCTTCATCCAGACTTGATGAAGATCATGGGACGCTTGCAGTTCCGTACTTCATATGGACAAAATGTCTTGCGTCATTCGATTGAGGTTGCTAAGTTATCTGGTATCATCGCCAGTGAACTTGGTGAAAATGCAGCTCTTGCCCGTCGTGCTGGATTCCTTCACGACATCGGGAAAGCTATTGACCGCGAGGTTGAAGGTAGCCACGTTGAGATTGGTACGGAATTGGCTCGTAAGTACAAAGGAACACCCAGTTGTGGTGAATACGATTGCTAGCCACCACGGTGATGTCGAAGCCGAAAAGCGTCATTGCAGTGATTGTTGCTGCAGCAGATGCCTTGAGTGCAGCGCGTCCAGGTGCTCAGGTGAATCTCTTGAAAGCTACATCAAGCGTCTCCATGATTTGGAAGAAATCGCTAATAGCTTTGAAGGAGTGCAAAATAGCTTTTGCTCTTCAAGCAGGACGTGAAATCCGTATCATGGTTAATCCAGGACAAATCAAAAGACGACAAAGTCACAATCTTGGCTCACAAAGTTCGTGAGAAAATTGAAAAATAATCTCGATTACCCAGGAAATATCAAGGTAACCGTAATCCGCGAACTTCGTGCAGTAGATTATGCTAAATAAATAAAAAGAGCAGTTGAAAAAAATTACTGCTTTTTGTTACACTAGATAGAAAGACTGTAGGAGGATAACTGACCTTATCATCAGTATCCGAGAGAAATTTTCACTTTATTTCACAGACTAACTAAAGGAGACATAATGGCAGACCGAGGCTTGCTAATCGTTTTTCTGGTCCTTCAGGAGTTGGGAAAGGAACGGTTAGAAGAGAGATTTTTGAGAGTTCTGAGAATCAATTTCAATACTCTGTATCGATGACGACACGCGCGCAACGTCCTGGTGAAGTGGACGGGGTGGACTATTTCTTCCGTACTCGTGAAGAGTTTGAAGAGCTGATCCGTCAAGGCCAGATGTTGGAATATGCAGAATATGTCGGTAACTACTATGGAACTCCTTTGACCTATGTCAATGAAACTCTGGACAAGGGAATCGATGTCTTTCTTGAGATTGAAGTCCAAGGAGCCCTTCAGGTTAAGAAAAAGGTTCCAGATGCTGTCTTTATCTTTCTAACGCCACCAGATTTGGATGAATTGCAAGATCGTTTGGTAGGTCGTGGAACAGATAGCGCTGAAGTGATTGCCCAACGAATCGAAAAAGCCAAGGAAGAAATTGCCCTCATGCGTGAGTATGATTATGCCATTGTCAACGATCAGGTGCCCCTCGCTGCTGAACGTGTCAAGCGTGTGATCGAAGCAGAACACTTCCGTGTGGACCGTGTTATTGGTCACTACCAGGAGATGTTGCCAAAATCTCCAACTACTCGATAAACTATAGGAAACAGGTACAAGCAAATGATGTTAAAACCCTCTATCGATACCTTGCTGGACAAGGTACCATCAAAATATTCACTCGTAATCTTGGAAGCAAAACGTGCCCACGAACTAGAAGCAGGGGCACCAGCAACTCAAGAGTTTAAGTCCGAAAAATCAACTCTTCGCGCTTTGGAAGAAATCGAGTCAGGAAACGTTACGATTCACCCAGATCCAGAAGGAAAACGTGAAGCGGTTCGTCTCCGTATCGAAGAAGAAAAACGCCGCAAAGAAGAAGAAGAAAAGAAAATCAAAGAGCAAATCGCTAAAGAAAAAGAAGATGGTGAAAAAATTTAAGGTTGGGGGGACTCAATCTTATTTTTTCTATTGCAAGAATTTGCTGACAAGAAGGAGGTGAGAAGATGGCTATCGCAAAGATTATCGTGGATGTTCCCTTGATGCAGACGGACCAGCCCTATAGCTACAAGGTCCCTGAGGAATTTGTAGACATGCTGGAAGTCGGTATGCGGGTACATGTCCCCTTCGGTAAGGGCAATCGTTTGATCCAAGGGATTGTGTTGGATTTGGAGTCCCAGTCGGATGAAGAAGTGGCAGATCAGGATCTGAAAGAGATTGCAGAAGTCCTAGACTTTTCTCCAGTCTTGACTCAGGAGCAACTCTGGCTGGCTGAGGAGCTACGTAAGTCAGTCTTTTTCTTACAAAATCTCCATCCTAAAAGCCATGCTTCCAGGATTTTTAAACTCCAGCTATGATAAGATTCTCTATCCTCTAGAAGGCCTAAGTCAGGCAGACAAAGAGCGCTTGTTTGGTTCTGAAGATTCGCTAGCCTTTTCTTCTCTAGATTTAGCCAAGCAGGCAGAAATGATGCGCTTGACCAGAAAAGGGCTGCTCCGCTTAGAATACCAGGCTGTCGATCAGAAGAAAATCAAGACCCAGTCTTGGTATGAGGTTGATGCTACTCGACTAGAGCAGATTGAGATTTCCGCGCGTGCTAAGAAAAAGGCAGAGCTGAGAGACTATCTACTGTCTCATCCTGAGAGTGCTCATCTGGCTAGCTTGTTAGAATCCTACTCACGCGAGCAAGTCAACTTCTTTGTGGAGCAAGGAGCTCTAACCTTAGTTCAAAAGGAAGTGCTACGCTCAGCTGCTTATTTCGAAGGTATTGAAGCAAGTAGACCTTTGGAGCTGAACCCAGAGCAAAGACAGGCGCGAGATGCGGTTGTCAGTGCGATTGGCAGTCAGCAACCTCCTTTCCTCCTTCAAGGGATTACAGGAAGTGGGAAAACAGAGGTTTACTTGCAAATCATCCAAGGAGCCTTGGACAAGGGTAAAACAGCCATTTTGCTGGTACCTGAGATTTCTCTGACGCCACAAATGACGGAGCGTTTTATTGCTCGTTTCGGCGAGAAAGTGGCCATTCTTCACTCAGGCCTGTCCAATGGTGAGAAGTACGATGAATGGCGCAAGGTTGAGCGTGGCGATGCCCAAGTTGTTGTTGGCGCTAGATCAGCTATATTTGCTCCTTTGAAAAATCTAGGTGTCATGATTATCGATGAAGAGCATGAAGCTAGCTACAAGCAAGACAGCAATCCGCGTTATCATGCTAGAGAGGTAGCCATCTTACGGGCCCAGTACAATCAAGCAGCCCTGGTCCTTGGTTCGGCGACACCGAGCTTAGAGAGCCGTGCGCGGGCTGGAAAAGGCGTTTATCAACACTTACGTCTGACCCAACGGGCCAATCCTTTAGCCACCATTCCTGAGGTTCAAGTGATTGACTTTCGTGACTATATCGGGCAGAATGAGACATCAAACTTTACCCCTCCTTTGCTAGAAGCGATTCAAGATCGCCTGGATAAAAAAGAGCAGGTAGTCCTCATGCTCAACCGTCGGGGTTATTCTAGCTTTGTTATGTGTCGTGAGTGTGGGACCGTGGATAGTTGTCCCAACTGTGATATTTCTCTAACCTTGCACATGGATACCAAGACCATGAATTGCCATTACTGTGGCTTTTCTAAGGGGATTCCTCAGGCCTGTCCCAACTGTCAGAGCCGAAGTATTCGTTACTACGGAACAGGGACTCAGAAAGCATACGATGAGTTAGCAGAACTCTTTCCTCAGGCCCGCATTCTGCGGATGGATGTGGATACGACCCGCAGGAAGGGTAGTCACCAAGCTCTTCTTGACCAGTTTGGTCAAGGCGAAGCAGATATCTTGCTGGGAACTCAGATGATTGCCAAGGGCTTGGATTTTCCCAATGTGACCCTAGTCGGAGTGCTCAATGCGGATACGGCCTTGAATCTGCCTGATTTCCGTTCTTCTGAGAGAACCTTCCAACTCTTAACCCAGGTGGCTGGCCGTGCAGGTCGTGCGGAAAAGGCTGGGCAGGTCTTGATCCAGTCTTACAATCCTGAGCACTATGCCATTCGTTTTGCCAAGGAACAGGACTATGAAGGCTTTTACGCTTATGAAATGGGTATCAGACGCCAACTCGGCTATCCCCCTTATTATTTCACTATTGGGATTACCCTCTCTCATAAGAAAGAAGAAGAGGTTGTCAAACGTGCCTATGAAGTCATGGGAATTTTGCGCTCAGGTTTATCAGAAACTAGTAAAATCCTTGGACCGACACCAAAACCCATTGCCCGCACCCACAACCTTTATCATTACCAGATTTTGATTAAATACCGTTTAGAAGATGAGCTGGGTCCAACCCTCAACCAGGTCTTGGCCTTGACTCAAGAACGTGAAAATAGCGAGCTTCGTCTCAGCATTGACCATGAACCACAGCAATTTTTATAAGAAGGAGAAGAAATGACAAAACTAATCTTTATGGGGACCCCTGAATTTTCAGCGACAGTTTTGAAGGGTTTGTTATCAGACGATCGTTACGAGATCCTAGCTGTTGTGACTCAGCCAGACCGCGCTGTCGGCCGAAAAAAGTGATCCAAGAAACCCCAGTCAAGCAAGCAGCCAAAAGAAGCAGGTCTTCCTATCTACCAACCAGAAAAATTATCTGGAAGTCCTGAGATGGAAGCCATTATGAATCTAGGGGCGGATGGGATTGTGACCGCTGCTTTTGGACAATTTCTCCCAAGTAAACTTCTTGATAGCATGGATTTTGCGGTTAACGTTCACGCTTCCCTCCTTCCTAAACACCGTGGTGGCGCTCCCTATCCATTATGCCCTTGATTCAAGGGGATGAGGAAGCTGGTGTGACCATCATGGAGATGGTCAAGGAAATGGATGCAGGAGATATGATTTCTCGTCGCAGTATTCCCATCACTGATGAGGACAACGTTGGAACCTTGTTTGAGAAATTGGCAATTGTTGGTCGTGACTTGCTTTTGGACACCCTTCCTGGCTATATTGCTGGGGAGATCAAACCTGAACCACAAGATCCTAGTCAAGTCACTTTCTCGCCAAATATTAAGCCAGAAGAAGAGAAACTCGATTGGACTAAAACCAATCGCCAACTCTTTAACCAAATTCGCGGCATGAATCCTTGGCCTGTTGCCCATACTTTTCTCAAAGGCGACCGCTTTAAGATCTATGAAGCCCTTCCAGTAGAAGGTCAGGGAAATCCAGGTGAGATCCTCTCTATTGGTAAGAAAGAATTGATCGTTGCAACGGCTGAAGGAGCTCTATCTCTCAAGCAAGTGCAACCAGCAGGTAAGCCTAAGATGGACATTGCTTCTTTCCTCAACGGAGTTGGACGGACATTGACTGTAGGAGAACGATTTGGTGACTAAAGTAGAAACGGCTAGAAATCTATCTCTAGCAGTGTTAGAGGATGTTTTTATCCACCAAGCATACTCCAATATTGCCTTAAACAAACACCTCAAGGGGAGTCGACTCTCAGTAGCAGACAAGGGGTTGGTGACAGAGATTGTCTACGGAACGGTAGCCCGAAAACTGACTCTGGAATGGTACCTGTCCCACTTTATCGAAGACCGGGATAAGCTTGATAACTGGCTCTATATCCTGCTCCTTCTGAGTGCCTACCAACTTCGGTATCTGGATAAGGTTCCCAATCACGCAGTGGTCAATGAAGCTGTAGAGCTAGCTAAAGCCCGTAAAAAAGGCAGTGAAAAATTAGTCAACGCTGTCCTTCGTCGTATTTTGCGAGAAGGCTGGCCAGACATTGATAGTATCAAACGCAAAAACAAGCGTGATTCCATTGCTTATTCTCTCCCAGTTTGGCTCGTGTCTAAGCTCAAGGAAGAATACGGCGAAGAGCGAGCCCAAGCCATCTTTGACAGCCTATTGGTGCGTAACAAAGCCAGTATCCGAGTGACCGACTTGAGTCGAAAGAGGAAATCAAGGCCGTGTTAGAGGCGAGTGACTCACTTTTGGCTGTTTCTGGTTTGGTCAAGGAGCAGGGGCATTTTGCGGGTCATGACTTGTTCGCCGAGGGAGCCATTACCATCCAAGATGAGTCCAGTCAATTGGTTGCTCCCACTCTTGATTTACAAGGCGATGAGCAGGTCCTAGATGCCTGTGCGGCTCCGGGTGGAAAGACAGCCCATATTGCTTCTTACCTTACATCTGGTATGGTGACAGCTTTGGATCTATATGATCACAAGTTGGATTTGATCCAAGAAAACGCCCAACGTCTGGGTGTGGCAGATCGGGTGCAAACGCAAAAATTGGACGCCAGAAAGGTACATGAGTTTTTTGAAAAGGACTCTTTTGACAAGATTTTAGTAGATGCCCCTTGTTCTGGAATTGGTCTTTTGCGTCGCAAACCAGATATCAAATACAATAAAGAAACGGCGGATTTCGCATCATTACAGCAAATTCAGCTGGAAATACTAGGTAGTGTTTGTCAAACGCTACGTAAAGGTGGTATAATAACGTATAGTACCTGTACTATTGTCTCTGAGGAGAACTTTCATGTCGTTGAGGCATTTTTAGAAAGTCATCCCGAGTTTGAGCAGGTTAAACTAGAACATGAATGCAAGGATATTTTGAAGGACGGCTGTATCTTGATCACTCCTGAATTGTACGGAAGTGATGGATTCTTTATCAGCCAATTCCGCAAGATATCTGATTAGGAAGGAACTGACACAATGGAAATAGCATTATTAACAGATGTTGGTCAGAAACGAACAAATAACCAAGACTATGTCAATCACTTTGTCAACCGAGCAGGACGCACCATGATCCTCTTGGCTGATGGGATGGGAGGACACCGTGCAGGCAATATCGCTAGTGAGATGGCGGTGACAGATCTGGGCGTGGCTTGGGTTGATACCCAAATCGACACCGTCAATGAGATCCGTGAATGGTTTGCCCACTATCTGGAACTTGAAAATCAAAAAATTCATCAGATGGGGAAAGACGAAGCCTATAAGGGGATGGGAACAACGCTTGAAGCAGTAGCCATTATTGGAAATCGAGCTATTTATGCCCATATTGGTGATTCTCGTATCGGTTTGATCCGTGGTGAAGATTATCGCCAGCTCACAAGTGATCATTCTTTGGTTAATGCTCTGCTAAAGGCTGGTCAGCTAACTCCAGAGGAGGCAGAGATTCATCCGCAGAGAAATATCATCACCCAATCCATTGGGCAAAAAGATGAAATTCAACCAGATTTTGGCATGGTTAGCCTAGAGCCAGGAGACTACCTCTTGCTCAACAGTGACGGCTTGACCAATATGATCTCAGGAAGCGATATCTACGATATTGTAACGAGTGATATTTCCTTGGCAGACAAGGCGGCAACTTTGATTCGTTTTGCCAACAATGCAGGTGGTTTAGACAATATCACGGTTGCCCTTGTTCACATGAATGAGGAGGAAGTAGAATGATCCAGATCGGCAAGATTTTTGCCGGACGATATCGGATTGTCAAACAGATTGGTCGAGGAGGCATGGCAGATGTTTACTTGGCCAAGGATTTGATCCTAGACGGGGAAGAAGTGGCGGTTAAGGTCCTGAGGACTAACTATCAGACAGATCCGATTGCTGTGGCACGTTTTCAACGTGAAGCGAGAGCCATGGCGGAACTGGATCATCCCCATATCGTTCGAATAACAGATATCGGTGAGGAAGACGGTCAGCAGTACCTAGCTATGGAGTATGTAGCAGGGCTTGACCTCAAACGTTATATCAAAGAACACTCCCCTCTTTCAAATGAAGAAGCCGTCCGTATTATGGGACAGATTCTCTTGGCGATGCGTCTGGCGCATACGAGAGGGATTATCCACCGAGATTTGAAACCTCAAAATATCCTATTGACACCAGATGGAACTGCCAAAGTTACAGACTTTGGGATTGCCGTGGCTTTTGCAGAGACCAGTCTGACACAGACCAACTCCATGCTCGGTTCAGTCCACTATCTCTCACCTGAGCAGGCCCGTGGTTCCAAGGCAACTGTGCAGAGTGATATCTATGCTATGGGGATTATTTTCTATGAAATGTTGACTGGACATATCCCTTATGATGGGGATAGTGCAGTGACTATTGCCCTCCAGCATTTCCAAAAACCACTTCCATCTGTTATTGCTGAGAATCCAGCAGTGCCACAAGCTTTGGAAAATGTTGTTATCAAGGCAACGGCCAAGAAATTGACAGATCGCTATCAGTCTGTATCAGAAATGTATGTGGACTTGTCGAGTTGTTTGTCTCACAATCGTAGGAGAGAACCAAAGCTAGTCTTTGATGAGGCAAGCAAGGTTGATACCAAGACCTTGCCTAAAGTTCCACAAAGCACTCTGACCTCTATTCCGAAAGCTAAGCCACAATTAGAGCGACCTCAATCAAAAGAGCAGACTCAGCAGGTGGTAGATGAAGCACCAGTACCAAAACCAGCGAAAAAACGGAAGTTTAAAGCTCGCTACATGATTTTACTGGCCAGTGCCTTGCTAGTTGCAGCCTCTTTGATTTGGATCTTCTCCCGAACTCCAGCGACTATTGCCATTCCAGATGTATCGGGGCAGACAGTAGCAGAGGCCAAAGAAAACCTTAAAAAGTCCAATTTTGAAGCAGGCGAGGAAAAATCAGAGGCAAGTGAGACGGTTGCTGAAGGTCGCGTCATTCGAACAGACCCAGAAGCTGGAAGCGGTCGAAAAGAAGGAAGCAAAGTAAATCTAATCGTGTCTTCAGGTAAGCAATCCTTCAAACTAAGTAACTATGTAGGACGTAAGTCCTCGGATGTTGTCGCAGAGCTCAAAGAGAAAAAGGTTCCAGAAAATCTTATCAAGATCGAGGAAGAAGAAACAAGTGAGAGCGATCCGGGCACAGTTATTAGACAAACCCCAGCTGCAGGAAGTACGTATGATTTGACCAAGGCAACCAGTATTGTTTTGACAGTCGCTAAGAAAGTAACCAGCGTTTCCATGCCAAGTTACATTGGCTCCAGTCTCGAATTTACGAAAAATAATTTGATTCAAATTGTTGGTGTAAAAGAGGCCAATATCGAAGTTGTGGAAGTATCGACTGCTCCTGAAGGAACTACTGCAGGAACCGTTGTTAGTCAGGACCCTAAACCTGGAGAAAAGGTAGATCTCAATAAAACACGTGTTAAGATTTCGATTTATAAACCAAAACCACTTCCTTCTTCATCAAGTTCGTCTCAACACAGAAATCCAGGAACAGACACGACGCCTTCTCAGAGTAACAATCAAGGTAGCAACTCTACAACGGATTCTTCAGATGGCAGTAGAACGTCAAGCAATGAACGAAATTAACCCAATCTTTGTCATGAAATCATGGCAAAGATTTTTTTTAACAACATTTTGTGATAAAATATAGGAAGTAGCAAAAAGGAGGAGAAAATGGACGAATCGAGAGAGTTGAATGCCGTCATTGATGTGATTATGCTAGCTGGAACCATTCTCTTGAAAAGTGGTTCGGAGATTCATCGGGTTGAGGACACCATGATTCGCATTGCCCATTCACAGGGAATAGTGGATTGCAATGTTCTTGCCATGCCCGCGGCTATTTTCTTTTCGATTGAGAACACTAATATTTCTCGGATGAAACGGGTGACGTCATCCTCCTATAACATCGAAAAAGTCTGCGATGTCAACCAAGTATCACGAGAACTTGTCGGTGGTCAGATCGATCTTTCTGCAGCCTTTCAAAAGTTAAGGGAAATCAGAAATCAAGCCCTTCCTTATAGCAAGCTCCAAGTGACTCTTGCAGCGACCCTCAGTGCCCCTTTCTTTTCGATTATGTTTGGTGGCAATGTCTATGATGCTTTTGGAGCAGGCGTTGCGACCTTGTTTGGTTTTGCCTTCTCTCTCTATGTTGAGAAGTTTATCCGAATTCCTTTTGTAACAGCTTTTGCGGGTGCCTTTGTTTTTGGCTTGATTGCCCAGTTCTGGGCCCGCTATACTGGATTTCCTTCGACAGCAGACCTGATCATAGCAGGAGCGGTCATGCCCTTTGTTCCAGGGATTGCTCTGACAAATGCAGTTCGGGATATCATGACCAACCATATCAACTCTGGTATGAGCAAGATGTTTGAATCTTTGCTCATTACCCTCGCTTTAGGGGCCGGTACCTCCGTCGCCCTAGTTTTGATGACATAAGATGACTCTAACAAGTATTTTGCTCCAAGCAGTGGCGAGTTTACTTGCCATTATCACCTTTTTAATCGTACTGAATGTTCAACGCTCCATGCTCCTACCTGGTGGTATTTTGGGAATGGGCGTTTGGCTCCTCTATCTCGTGCTCAAAGAACCAACCAATGTTATTATTGCGACCTTTATCGCAGCAGTAATTGGCTCTTGCATCAGCCAGATTTTTAAGTATTGTCTATAAGACACCAGCGGTGGTCTTTGTTTTGGCCATTCTTGCCCCCTTGGTACCAGGTTATCTTTCCTATCGGACGACTGCCTTCTTTGTGACAGGCGATTACAGCCATGCCCTTGCCAGTGCGACTTTGGTGGTTATGTTAGCTCTTGTTATTTCTATTGGAATGGCAAGTGGAACGGTGATTTTAAAACTTTATTACTATATCCGAAAACAGCGAGGAATCTCCTCCTAAGGCTGTCAAAGAAAAGGCTTGATTTGGTGAATCAAGTCTTTTTTCTCTCATTTGTTCCTATTTGTGATAAAATAGAATGAGAACGATTTTTTTACAATGAATGAAAAAAACAGAGGTAAATATGACAATCGGTATTGATAAGATTGGTTTTGCGACCAGTCAATATGTCTTGAAACTACAAGACTTAGCAGAAGCGAGGGGAGTTGACCCCGAAAAATTTAGCAAGGGACTCTTGTTAAATGAAATTAGTATTGCACCACTGACTGAGGATATTGTTACCTTGGCTGCCAGTGCCAGCAACTCTATCCTCACAGATAAAGAAAAAAAGAAGAAATCGACATGGTCATCGTGGCGACCGAATCAGGAATTGACCAGAGTAAAGCGGCGGCGGTCTTTGTTCATGGTCTGTTAGGCATCCAGCCTTTCGCCCGTAGCTTTGAAATCAAAGAAGCCTGCTATGGAGCAACAGCTGCCCTTCATTATGCCAAGTTACATGTGGAAAATTCTCCAGAGTCCAAGGTCTTGGTCATTGCCAGTGATATTGCCAAGTATGGTGTGGCAACTCCGGGTGAGCCAACTCAGGGTGCTGGAAGTGTAGCGATGCTAATCACGCAAAATCCACGCATTATGGCTTTTAACAATGATAATGTTGCTCAAACACGCGACATCATGGATTTCTGGCGACCAAACTATTCAAGCACTCCTTATGTCAATGGTGTCTATTCAACCCAGCAATATCTGGACAGTCTCACAACGACTTGGGACGAATACAAGAAGCGCTACGATTGGACCATGGGTGACTTTGCGGCCATCTGTTTCCACTTGCCTTATCCGAAGCTGGCCCTAAAAGGCTTGCGCAAGATGATGGACAAGACTCTATCTCAGGAAAAACAGGATAGTTTGCAAGAAAACTTTGACAAATCAATTCTCTACAGTCAGATGATTGGGAATATCTATACAGGTTCCCTCTTCCTCGGCCTCCTCTCCCTTTTGGAAAATGCAGAGAATCTGAAGGCTGGCGATAAAATTGCCCTCTACAGTTACGGAAGTGGAGCTGTTTCAGAGTTCTTTAGTGGTGAATTGGTCGAAGGTTATGAGGCCTATCTCGACAAAGAGCGCTTGAGCAAACTCAAGCAACGTACAGCCCTATCCGTTGCAGACTATGAAAAAGTCTTCTTCGAAGAATTGCAGTTAGATGAATCTGGTTCAGCCCAATTTGCAGGCTATGAACATCAAGACTATGCCTTGGTTGAAATTGTCGACCACCAACGCCGTTATAGCAAGGTTGAAAAATAATGAAGATAAGTTGGAATGGATTTTCTAAAAAATCATACCATGAGCGCCTTGAGTTGTTGCGAGCTCAGGCGCTCCTTAGTCCTGAAAAGCAAAGGAGTCTAGAGCAGGATGAACAAGTCAGTTTGACGGTTGCAGACCAGCTGAGTGAGAATGTGGTGGGAACTTTTTCTCTGCCTTATTCGATCATTCCTGAACTTTTGGTGAATGGTCAGGACTATACAGTTCCTTATGTGACAGAAGAGCCGTCAGTGGTTGCTGCAGCTAGCTATGCCAGCAAAATCATCAAACGAGCAGGTGGCTTTGCTGCTCAAGTTCATCAGCGCCAGATGATTGGTCAGGTAGCCCTTTATCAAGTTGCTGAACCTGAACAAGCGCAAGAGAAGATTACCAGCAAGAAGGCTGAGCTCTTGGAACTTGCCAATCAAGCCTATCCTTCTATCGTTAAACGAGGAGGTGGGGCGCGTGATTTGCATGTAGAGCAGATCAAAGGTGAAGCAGACTTTCTCGTTGTTTATCTCCATGTTGATACTCAGGAAGCCATGGGAGCCAATATGCTCAACACCATGCTGGAAGCCTTGAAGCCAGTCTTAGAAGAACTCAGTCAGGGACAGAGTCTTATGGGAATTTTGTCCAACTACGCGACCGATTCTCTGGTGACAGCAAGCTGTCGCATTGCCTTTTCGCTACTTGAGTCCTCAAAGGGATCAAGGACGAGAAATTGCGGAGAAAATAGCTTTGGCTAGCCAGTTTGCGCAGGCAGATCCTTACCGAGCAGCTACTCACAATAAAGGGATTTTTAATGGTATCGATGCCATTTTAATCGCCACGGGTAATGACTGGCGTGCTATCGAAGCTGGGTGCTCATGCCTTTGCCAGTCGAGATGGACGCTATCAGGGGTCTCAGTCAATGGACGCTGGACATGGAAAGAGAAGAATTGGTCGGTGAGATGACACTGCCCATGCCGGTAGCTACCAAAAGGGTGGCTCTATCGGTCTCAATCCTCGTGTAGCCCTCAGTCATGAACTACTAGGAAATCCTTCAGCCAAAGGAATTAGCTCAGATTATCGTGTCCATCGGTCTTGCCCAAAACTTTGCGGCCCTCAAAGCCTTGGTCAGTACGGGCATCCAGCAAGGCCACATGAAACTACAGGCCAAATCCCTAGCTCTCCTAGCTGGTGCTAGTGAGTCTGAAGTTGCTCCCCTCGTTGAGCGCCTCATCGCAGATAAAACCTTTAACTTAGAGACAGCCCAGCGCTATCTAGAAAACTTAAGATCATAAAAAACTCAGACGAATTGGTCTGAGTTTTCTTGTGTTTATAGTCAATGAAAATCAAAAAGCAAACTAGGAAGCTAGCCGTAAGCTGTACTTGAGTACGGTAAGGCGACGCTGACGTGGTTTGAAGAGATTTTTCGAAGAGTATTAAATACTTTTTCCTGGTAATAATGTAACTGGTAAGAAATAACCAGTTGTCGCGACCTCTTTACCTTCAATCTTCTGCAAGAGGAGATCAACAGTGAGTTGGGCAATCTCTTTCATAGGCTGCTTAATCGTTGTCAGATGAGGGTAGTAGTTCTCGATAAAGTAGGTCCCATCATAACCGATGACCTTGAGCTCTTCAGGAACAGAAATTCCCAGCTCCTGAGCGATTTTGATAACCAGGATAGCTGTCAAATCATCTGAAGCAAAAATCGCATCTGGTTTCTGATGGGTCAAGATATTCTTGATCTCCATTTCTTTTCTGACGGGAGAAAAGTCACTCGAAACATTGATGATAGGTGCTTTTGGGAGTAAAGAGGCAAAGCCAGCATGGCGCAGTCCAGTCGGTGAGTTAGAGTTGTCATTTCCTGTAATCATGATGATAGATTGGGCTCCTGTCTTGACCAAGGTTTGGGCGGCGAGAACCCCGCCACCGTAGTTATCAGAGGAGACGACAGGGATGTCTGGTGATAGATTTCGGTCAAAGGAAATAATCGGCGCTGTCACACGATTGTAGTCTTCGATTCCCAAGTTGTGACTTCCAGAAATGATACCATCGACCTGATTGGCCTCCAGCATTTCGATGTACTCGCGTTCTTTTTCAGAATCATGCTCACTGTTACAGATGATGGTCTTGTAACCATTTTTGAAGAGTTGGTGTTCCAACTTGTCAATCAACTCCGCATAAAAGACGTGACTGATGTTTGGAAAAATAAGTCCAATCAACTTGGCAGATTTTCCTTGGAGGCTTCGAGCCAGATTATTAGGCTTGTAGCCTAGTTCTCGCATGGCTTCATTGACCTTTTGAATGGTTTTCTCAGATAGATACCCCTTTTTATTGATGACCCGTGAGACGGTAGTGGGGCTGACGCCTGCAAGTTTTGCGACATCAGTTAGTTTTGCGACCATAATCTAATTCATAGTAAGTTCCAGTTGGGTTTCCAGACTTGATGAGGATACCATTTTGGTCCGCATGTGGGAAGACACGACCAGAAAATACTTTTTCTCCTTTATTGATGAAAATTTCAAAGACTGACTTATCGATGAAGATAGTGGCAGTAGTAGCTTGGTTATTGATAGGGCAAGAACGAGTGGTACCAAATTCTTGGGCGTACTGTTCACCAGCCTGACTACGATCCACTGTCATCTGTCCATTGACAAGGTCAAGTTGATTGAAAGCCCCTTGCCTTCTTTATCAGCGAGCAAGACAATCTCGCTTTGGCTATTGGCTTCCAAGTTGAGCTCCAGTTCATAGGTGTTTTTGGTTTGAGTACGATTTGAGAAGACCTCTTCAGAAGAACGAAGTTCTTTGACGGCTGAGACAGGATATTGGTAGAGTTTGCCATCTTTGATAGTGAGTTCTTTGACCAATGAGAAGGTTCCTTGGTGGTCAAAACGGTCAGATGGATAAGAAACATCTGGTAGCCCAAGCCAACTTACTGCTAGTGCACGTCCGTCAGGAGCGTTGAAGGCTTGAGTTGCATAGGCTTCGAAACCATAGTCTAGATTATGAAGTTGAGACACATCTACCATTTTAGCATTTTCAGGATCAAAGGAAGCCCCGATTTTGTACATGTTTGGAAAGATATTATCGTAGTCTAGAACGTCCTTATCCAAACCTTGTGGGCAGTAGAGAAGGACAGGTTGCTCCCCTACAAAGACCAGATTTGGACATTCCATCATGTAGGCAGTATGATCGTTAGCAAAGTCAAGGTCACCAACAGCTTTCCAGTTTGTGTAATCATTGTCCACAGCCTTGTAGAGACGGACGAAGCCTTTTTGCTCTAAGTCCTGCCCGCCTACGATAGCATAATATTGCCCCTTAAAGTTAAAAATTTGCGGGTCGCGGAAGTGGTCTGTAGAGTCAGAAGGCTGATCAATCAAGACCTTGTCAATCTTTGTGATTTTGCCACTTTTGTCCAAAAGAGCTCCAATCTGGTAAGGGTGACGAATCCAGTTTTCATCACGGACATTTCCTGTATAAAACAAGAACAAGCTATCGCCAAACTGCATGGCAGAACCAGAGTAGGCACCGTGACTATCCAATGGAGTATCTGGCAAAACTTTGACTCCAGTTTCTCTAAAGTGAACCAAATCATCACTTTCTAGCTGTGCCCAAGATTTTAAACCGTGGGCTGCACCAAAAGGAAAATTCTGGTAAAAGAGGATCCACTTGCCATCAAAGTAAGAAAAGCCATTTGGATCGTTGAGAAGTCCTGTTTTTGGCTCAACATGGTAATGAGTATGCCAGGGAGATTGTGCCATCTTTTCCTTTATATGTTGAATTTCTTCTTGCGTCCAATCTTCATAGGGTCTATAACGACGCTCTGTTGTCCATTCCATTTTATCTTTCCTCCTAAAGTTCTACTATCTTAATAGTAAACGTTTTCGGCAAAAAAAGCAAGTCTTTTATGTTAAAAAAGAGGAAAAAATGTCAAACGATTGCCATAAATTAAGTGAAAGAAATCGAGCAAATTTTTCACGAAAAAAATGAAAGAAAATGAAAAATAAAAAGCTTTGAACCCTCTAATTTAAGGATATTTTTATAAGTAAATAGAAGAACTCAGTCAAAAACTATCATAAATGGATATAAAGAAGAGAAGGATAATAAAAATTTCTGCAAAACGCTTGACATATTTTTAGAAACATGATAAAATAATAGTCGTAGGGCGAATAAAATCGCTTTCAAACACTTTACAAAAATTTTTTTATAAGGAGATTATTGCTATGGATTATAGTAAAGTTGCTGCCGAGGTCATTGAGGCTGTCGGTAAAGAGAATCTTGTAGCTGCAGCACATTGTGCAACCCGCCTTCGGCTGGTGTTAAAGGATGAATCAAAAGTGAATCAAGCAGCTTTAGATAATAATGCTGATGTGAAAGGTACATTTAGCACAAATGGACAATACCAAATTATTATTGGTCCTGGAGACGTTAACTTTGTATATGCAGAAATCATCAAAAAAACAGGTTTGAAAGAAGCTTCAACAGATGATTTGAAAGAGATTGCGAATAAAGACAAAAAATTTAATCCATTGATGGATTTGATTAAGCTTTTGTCAGATATTTTTGTTCCAATCATTCCTGCATTGGTTGCAGGTGGTCTTTTGATGGCATTACGTAACTTCTTGACATCACCAGATTTGTTTGGACCTCAATCAATTGAAGACATGTACCCTGCTATCAAAGGGATTTCGGCGATGATTCAATTGATGTCTGCTGCCCCATTTATGTTCTTGCCTGTTTTGGTAGGTATTTCAGCAGCTAAACGTTTTGGGGCAAACCAATTCCTTGGTGCAGCTATTGGTATGATCATGACCACTCCAGATTTGGGTGGTAAAGAAGCCTTCTGGGATATTTTAGGTTACCATGTTACACAAACAAACTATGCTTACCAAGTTATTCCAGTTCTTGTGGCTGTCTGGTTATTGGCGACTCTGGAAAAATTCTTCCACAAGAAATTGCCATCTGCAGTTGACTTCACCTTTACTCCGCTTTTATCAGTTATGATTACAGGATTCCTAACTTTTACAGTTATTGGTCCTGTGATGTTGGTGGTTTCTGATGCGATTACTAATGCTATTGTATGGTTATATAATACTACAGGTGCATTCGGTATGGGGCTCTTTGGTGGAACCTACTCATTGATTGTTATGACAGGGCTTCACCAATCATTCCCCTGCTATTGAAACACAGTTACTATCAGCATACAATAATAACGGTACTGGATTTGGTGACTACATCTTTGTTGTTGCTTCAATGGCAAACGTTGCGCAAGGTGCAGCCACTCTTGCTATTTACTTCTTGACTAAAAATGCTAAAACTAAAGGCTTGTCAAGTTCTGCGGCTGTCTCTGCTTTCCTTGGTATTACTGAGCCTGCCCTATTTGGGGTGAACTTGAAATACAAATTCCCATTCTTCTGTGCTCTTGCTGGTTCAGCAGTTGGTGCCTTTGTTGCAGGCTTGACCCATGTCATTGCTGTTTCTTTGGGAGCGGCTGGATTTATCGGATTCCTATCTATTAAAGCCGGTTCAATCCCTATGTATGTAGTTGCAGAAGTGATTTCATTTGCCGCAGCCTTTGCCTTGACTTATTTCTATGGTAAAACAAAAGCAGCAGGTGTCTTTGCTGATGAAGCCGCAACAGCAACTGCAGAAACAGTTACTGAAACTACAGTAGAAGCACCAGTAGTGGAAGAGTCTGATACTCCTCAAAACGAAACAATCCAAACTCCTATCGTTGGTGACGTAGTTGCTCTTGAGAATGTTAATGACCCAGTCTTTTCAAGTGGCGCAATGGGACAAGGGATCGCAGTGAAACCAAGCCAAGGTGTGGTTTACGCACCAGCCGATGCCGAAGTATCTATCGCATTTCCAACAGGTCACGCCTTTGGTTTGAAGACAGCCGATGGAGCTGAAATCTTGATCCACGTTGGTATCGACACTGTATCTATGAACGGTGAAGGCTTTGAAGCAAAAGTTGCTCAAGGCGACAAGGTCAAAGCAGGTGACGTTCTCGGAACTTTTGACTCAAACAAAATCGCTGCTGCAGGTCTTGACGACACAACAATGGTTATCGTAACCAATACAGCTGACTATGCTTCTGTGACACCAGTCGCAAATGGTTCAGTTGTCAAGGGTGACACGATCATCGAAGTGAAAGCCTAATCCTCTTCAAAAATCAAATCTAAAAACGAACAAATGTCATGTTTGTTCGTTTTTATTTGAATGGTAAGATTTACAGAGGAAAATCTAAAATATATGAGAAATGTAGCTCTTTCAAAATGTGCTATAATAGAGAAAATAAAGATAAGAGGTTTATCATGACAAAATTATACGGAAGTTTAGAAGCAGGCGGTACAAAGTTTGTCTGTGCTGTCGGAGATGAAAATTTTAACATTGTAGAAAAAACACAATTTCCTACAACAACTCCTATCGAGACCCTCGATAAAACCATCGAATTCTTTTCGAAATTCGATAATCTTGCAGGTCTTGCTGTCGGTTCATTTGGTCCAATCGATATCGACAAAAACTCAAAAACTTATGGCTTTATCACAACAACTCCGAAACCTCACTGGGCAAATGTAGACTTGCTTGGTGCCCTTCGTCGTGCTCTTAATGTACCCATGTATTTCACCACAGACGTAAACAGCTCTGCCTATGGTGAAGTAGTTGCCCGTAACAATGCTGGCGGTCGTATCGAGAACTTGGTCTACTACACTATCGGTACAGGGATCGGAGCAGGTGTTATCCAACGTGGTGAGTTTATCGGTGGTGTAGGTCATCCTGAAATGGGTCACTACTATGTAGCCAAACACCCAATGGACGAGGAGAAGGAATTTAACGGCGTTTGTCCTTTCCACAAGGGCTGTTTGGAAGGTTTTGCTGCTGGACCAAGTCTAGAAGCTCGTACAGGTGTTCGTGGTGAAAACATCGAACTCAACAACTCTGTCTGGGACGTCCAAGCCTACTATATCGCTCAAGCTGCGGTCAACGCGACAGTGACTTTCCGTCCAGATGTGATTGTCTTTGGTGGTGGAGTCATGGCACAGCAACACATGCTGGACCGTGTACGTGAGAAATTCACAGCTCTTCTCAACGGCTATCTACCAGTACCAGACGTGCGTGACTACATCGTGACGCCAGCAGTCGCAGGCAATGGTTCCGCAACACTTGGGAATTTTGTCCTTGCAAAAGAAGTTTCAAAATAAATCATAACATCCGTTTGGGAAACCAAACGGATTTTTCTATTCTCAAAACATCTGCCAGAAGAAATCAATAATATAGGTCAAACCATAAGTATAAACCACTAGGGTAAAGGGCTTGGTCAAAACGATGATAATCATATAGCGTTTGAAGGTCATCTTAGTAAGAGCAGCCAGCATGCAGAGAAAGTCAGCTGGGCTAACTGGCCAGATCATCATAAAGATAAAGAAACGCTCGAAACGATTGCCCTTATCTAACCAACCGATGTATTTGTCATAAGTGCGCTTGCTGACGACGGACTGGACAAAGGCCGCACCGTAAAGGCGAACCAGATAAAAGATAATGGCACAGCCAATCACGATACCGATATAGTTATAGATAGTTCCGATGATGTGGCCGTAAATAAAGACTCCAGCCACTGAGGTCAAAGCTCCCGGAATGATCGGAACGACGGTTTGTAGGATCTGTAAAAAGATAAAGAGTGGCGGCCCCCAAACCCCAGCTTGCTGGATAAAGGCTGATAGGGTTTCCTTGGACTGTAACACTCCAGCCTGATAGGCCCAAATGCAGAAAATCAAGGTGCCGACTCCCCCGACGATAGACGAAATATTGATGACTTGCTGCAGAAGGGAGAAACAGCTTTCATTTGCTTATCCTGTGACATAGAAACTCCTTATAGATAGTATGATTCTACTATACCATATTTTTCTTATAAAGACTAATTTGATTCGTATCTTGCTGTTTTATATAAGTGTGGTACAAATGAGAAGTAAGTCAAGAGATATAGAATGAGTGAAAGAAAATGTTAGATTTAAATTTTAAAGGAAGATGGAGAAAGTACCAAAAGAAGTCTTGGATCGTTTTTCAAGACTATCAAAGCAGATAGGCATGTTCACCTAGTGGCGGCACCAGGGTCCGGCAAGACCACCATTGGTATCGAGCTAATCGCTCGTTTTGGCAATCCAGCCCTTGTCTTGGTTCCAACTGTCACCATTCGTGAACAATGGGTGGATAGATTCAAACAGCTTTTTAGAGAACGAACAGAGATTTCAGATCTCGTTTCCCAAAACTTAAAGGAGATGAAGGCACTAACGATTGTGACCTATCAGGCTTTTCATAGCGCCATGAACCAATTGCAAATCACAAGAAGATGGAGAAGCAGAGGATTTTTGTGGGGTTTGATTTGCTTGCAAGTCTAAGAACTCAGAAAGTTGCTACTCTTTGCTTGGACGAGATGCCACCACCTGCGCAATGAATGGTGGAAAAGTCTGGAAGCCTTTCGCAAGCAGTATGAACAGCTGCAAGTCATCTCCCTGACAGCAGAGCACCTGAACTCTGGGAACGCTATATCCGTATGTGTGGGAAATTGACCAAGAAATCACGGTACCTGAACTAGTCAAGGAAGACACCCTCTGTCCTCATCAGGATTTTTGTCTATATCTGTTCACCAACAGCTGAAGAGTCGGAACATCATCATGCTGTTTGAAGATAGAAAAGTGGGACTATATCCACCAGCTTTTGGTAAATCCTGACTTTTCAAAGCTCTAGTAGTCAGGGTTCAAAAGGTACTCAAAGGAGACATTTCATCTGATGTTCTACTAGAAGATCCCTAAAGTACTTGTCCGCTATTTTTAATCTTTATGCATTCTCAGGGCTTGACCATTCCTGACTCTTTAGAGAAATCTTTTGAGGGCGAAACGTCTGCCTCAGGTGAATTCCTACTGGCTCGAGCTGTTGTTGCAGAGCGTTCTCTATCAAACTCCAGATTGGTATGAGGATCCAAATGGATTTAGGGAAAAAGTTAGAATCTGATTTGAAAGGCACGTGGGGTTGATCGAAACAGCGACAGGTTTTTCTAGTCAAGTCCAAGTCTAGGGACAAGATTTTTAAATCAGTCTTTGGGGAAGTTGTCTGCCATTGCCGATATCTTTTTGACGGAGTATGAGAGTCTAGGTCAGGAACTGAGACAGTTAGTACTAACTGACTATATTCGCAAAGGTTTTGCCACCTATCTGGGAGATAATCAGGCAACCATTTTCTCAGTTGGGGGTTCTCCCTTATTTTGAAAGCATTCGTCGAAAAGCTCAGGAGCAAGAAATACCTGTGTCATTTGGCTGTCTTGTCAGGTAGTGTCGTTATTTTGCCTACCGATGTGGCAGCAGAGTTGAAGGAAATTCTTGCCTCAGGTTCCTCTTAGTTTCTCATCTATTGGTCACTTGGATCCAAAAGATTATGTGCAGGTTGGTTTTCCGAGCTCAGCTAAGGGAATCGTGGCGGCAGTGACGGAGCTTTTTCAACGAGGGCGGATTCAAGTCCTAGTCGGAACCAAATCTCTCCTCGGAGAGGGTTGGGATGCTCCTTGTGTTAATTCCCTAATCCTCGGAAGCTTTGTGGGGAGCTTTATGCTGAGTAACCAGATGCGTGGGCGTGCCATTCGTATCTGGCCGGGACATCCAGAAAAGACCAGCAACATCTGGCATCTGGTAGCCGTTCAAGCGCAAGCACTCATCACTCTTCCTGGTGAGGAGCCTAGACCAGAGAGCAATCAGGATCTGCAGACCTTGTCGCGACGGATGGAGCATTTTCTTGGCTTGGCCTATAATCAGGAGAGTATTGAGACCGGTTTGGATCGTTTGGATTTTCCAAAGCCCCCTTTTAAGAAAAAGCAAATTAGTGAGTACAATGAGCGAGTTAAGAGTCTCTCAAGGATCGAGCAGGCTTGAGACAAAAAAATGGCATGAATCTCTTGTCGTAGTGGATCAATTTGAGATAGTTACAGAAGTCGCAACCCAAAAAAACAGAAGATCCCAGTCATGCTCTTGCTTGATGCATTAAAAATGGGTTCGCATGTCATTACTCTTGTTGGCAGTGGATTTGTTGGTTTTGCTATTTAGACTGAGACTAATCGGTGTTTGGTGGCTTACGACAGCCTGTCTCCTATTTTTGGCCTTTGCATCTTGGCGCTACCTCCGCTATAAAGAGTCCCTATAAACGTTTGCAGTCTCTGGGTGAGCAGATTCGAAAGGCTCTGCTAGATTCAGGGCATCTAACGGATGATCAATCCCGTGTTCAGGTGAGGGAGGACAAGGAAAACTACATGGTCTTTGCCTATCTCAAGGGAGGAAGCATGAGGGACAAGGAGCTGTTTGCGCAGACTGTGGGAGAGTTCTTTGCTCCAGTGGACAATCAGCGCTATCTCTTGAAGGCAGAGAAAGTCCGACAAGGTCAGTCACCTTACTATGTCGTGCCTAGTCTTTTTTGATAAGCGCAAGGAAAGAAGCACAGAAATTCCTTGACTTTCTGAGGCCAACTATCGGACGCTATCACCTCGTCTACACACGAACAGAGGCCGGACGGAAAACCCTTCTCGAAGCTCGTATCAAAGCTCTCTCTAACAAAAATGATCGTACCTTGACTAAGAAGAAGGTTAAAAGCCGGTTGGAGTAGGGGTCTATGGAAAAAAATCCATCTGAAACATGATATAATAATAGAAAAATAATTTTTTTAATAGTTGAAACAGTTGAATAGAATGAAGCGTTTAGAATAAACTATTCTTACAAAAGCATAAGAAAGGTTTTTGATGGCAAAGAAAAAAAGATTTTTCTGAATTAACGAGGGTACAGATTCCAGCAACTCTAAACCTTATGAGACTGGGCTATACCTATCTTCCCCGTAATGGGAAGGAGATTGCAGAACGAGATCCAGATACCAATATCCTCGTATCTGTTTTTTTAAGAGCAATTTTTAAAATTTAACAACTACCTGACAGAGGAAGACTTTTGAGAGAGAACTGGCCAATGTCAAGTTGGAACTAAATCAAAATGACTTGGGACGTTCTTTCTTTAGACGCATGCAAGGTCAGGAAGATACTGTTTATATTGACTGGGAAAACCCTAAAGCCAATACTTTTCATCTAGCGCTTGAAGTCACTTGTAAAAATGGCAGGATGAATTTCCGTCCTGACATTGTCGTATTTATCAATGGTCTGCCTCTCTCTTATATCGAAGTGAAACAGCCAAATGCGATTCGAGATGGAAAACAGGAATTCAGTCAGAGCAAGACCGAACTAGACAACGCTTTTGAAAATCGCAAGTTCCGTCGCTTTAACAATATCACCCAGTTGATAGCTCTGTCTGATAATTTGCCCTATATCAGTGGGACAAGGTCAACAGAAAACAGGGCTCTTACTACGGTTCAAATGCCTATTCAAAAACCAAGTTTAATGCTTTCAAGGAAGAAAAGAGAAAGATTTTCTTCATTCCTTAGCAACCTTAACAGAGGACCAAATCGACTTCGTTTTTAGATGACATGAACCACTTTGCCCTCAAGTCCCAGCCAGAATTCAAAACAAACCTAAACCCTGACACACCTTGCAATGCCTTTCTGTCCTCCTTGTATCAGAAAGGACGCCTGCTCTTTATGCTTCGTTTTGGACTAGTCTATGTAGAGGAAGAGAGCAAGGATGGTCAGATGCAACTGCAGAAGCATGTCATGCGCTACCCTCAGTATTTTGCGACACGTGCCATTGAAGAAACAATTGCAAGAGGTGTTAAGAAGGCGTTATCTGGCATACACAAGGTTCAGGGAAGACAGCCTTGGCTTTCTTCAATATCCGATATCTGACCAATTATTTCTCAAAACAGGGAATCGTCCCTCAGTTTTACTTTGTCGTGGATCGTTTGGATCTGGCAGACCAAGCCTTTAAAGAATTTACCAAACGAGGGCTCAAGGTTAAGCGAATCAACAGCCCTCAAGAGCTCAATCAAAAACAAGATGGTTATGATGTTGCTGTGGTCAATATCCAGAGTTCAGGATAATTCAGACTTGACTGACCGCTCTGGTTATGACCTCCATCGTCAAAATATCTATTTTATCGATGAAGCCCATCGCTCTTATAATGAACGCGGTTCCTACCTAGCAAATCTCTATCAGGCAGATACCAATGCAATCAAGATTGCTTTGACTGGGACCCCATTGATCACCTATAAGAAAGATGGCAAGACCAAGGAAAATCATGCGACCACACGTGATATTTTTGGGGACTATATCCACAAATACTACTACAACCAGTCTATCGATGATGGCTTTACCCTACGTTTGATGCGAGAAGATATCGAGACTTCTTATAAAGACAATCTCAGATCCATCAATGAAGAGATCCAACGTGGAGGCTTGTCCAAGGAGGATATCTTTGCTCACCCTCGTTATGTAGAACCTATGTTAGACTTTATCATCGAGGACTTTAATCGTGCACGTGATGTAATTTTTGATGATCAGACGATTGGTGGAATGATCGTCTGTGACTCGTCAAAGCAGGCGCGTGAGCTTGAAAAGCAATTGGAAAAACGTCGTAAAGCTGGAACAATCAACTTGACATCTGCATTGATTCTCCATGATGAGGGAGATAAGGAAGAAAAGAAAGACAAGGTAGATGCTTACAAAGAAGGCAAAATTGACCTTATCATCGTCTACTCCATGCTCTTGACAGGTTTTGATGCCCCTCGTCTCAAACGTCTCTACCTAGGGCGTAAAATCAAGGCTCATAACCTTTTACAGACTCTAACCCGTGTCAATCGTCCATACAAGGACTATCTCTTTGGCTATGTCATCGACTTTCGCGGATATTTCTAAGAGTTTGACAGGACCAATCAGTGCCTATCTGGAAGAACTCAATCAAGAGTATGATACAGCCTTGACAGGGGAAAAAAAGGAGAGGATGTTTTGGCTCGCTCTTTGTCCCTGCAGACGAGATTTCTCATGAATTAAAGCAAGACTGAGCTAATCTTGCTTGACTATCCAACAGATAATCTGGAATACTTTTCCCAAGCTATCAATGATATCAAGGATGAAAAGCAGTTAATCGATCTACGAAAAGCTTTGGAGTCTATCAAGCAATATTACAATATTGCTCGTCTCCTTGGTTACCATCAATTGATCGAGCAGATTGACATTGCTCAGGTCGCAATCTTGCTCAATATCCTCTCTAGACGGATGCTGACACTGTCCTTGATTGATAAACCAGCTGACTTTTCTAGTCAAACGCTCTTAAATTTAGCGATGTCTGAGACCAGTTTTAGTTTTGTCAAGATTGCAGAGGAAGAACTTCGTCTAGCAGCTAATGACCTGGAGGATTGGAGACGTCAGGGTAGCTGGTAGGATTAAAAAAACAGCGTGATGAAAAAGGATCCTGAGTGGGTTTCTCTCTACGAAGAATTCCAACGTATCATGCAAAAACATTTTATCTATGGCCAAGAAGGTTATACGATGGAAAATATCAAGGAAACACAAAAAGACTATGAGGAACTCTTTAAGTCAGTGGAAAACTATCATACTCGTATGAGACGCTTTGACCATGAACTTTAACGGAGATGAAATGGCAGCTCGTTCCTACAAGCACGTGACCAACTCAACGACGGTCAGTGAGTTTCTAGCCATTTACTATGTCATCAAAGATTCTAAAGTCAGACTAGATCATAAAATAGGGTCAAAACCAAGGGAATATCTAGAAAATGAAGGATATTTAAAAGAGATTGATTGAAGAAGCAAATCACATAGAGTCTTGAGATAGTCAACCTGATAGAATATTATCAATACAAGATGTTTGATCGATGTGGTTGAATCATTGTTTGAAAAGAATATGAACAGGAGTATTAACTTTTATGAGTGAAACATTTAAGTCTCAAAGTCAAAGACTTAGTAGATGATTTGAAAAGGCTGTCTTTTACGCATGTTGGATTAGGTGGAGAAGCAGCTGAGTATAAACTTCTCACGCAGTCTTTCCTCTATAAGTTTTTAAACGACAAATTTTTACATCAGGCAAAAGCTATTGATGCTTCTAATAGTTATGAAAAACTAATTGACCATGAGTGAAGAAGATTATGTCTTGGCTTCTAAAGATTTATCGGTACCAGTACAGCTTGGCTCAAGCCAGACCAGTTGATCGAAACCCTCCACCGTCAGCAAAATGAGGCGACTTTTTTATGAAACTTTTTGAAAATACTCTCAACCAAATCGCCATTGACAATAATGATATTTTCTCTGTTCATACAGACGGAGATACGGCTATTCGTCTCTTTGACGAGCGTCTGATTACCGATAACATATCAGATGGCAGTAAGCGCAACGAAGTGGCAAAAGCTATCATCAATCTCCTTGCACGCGTTAAGTTTGATGAGACCATCTTTTTCACAAGGTTTCGACTTTTTCTCTACCCTCTTTGAGTACATGATCGAGGACTACAACAAAAGACGGTGGAGGCAAGTATGCTGAGTACTACACCTCACTCTGTGGCTAAGATTATCGCTGATATCCTTGTGGGAAATAACCAACCATCAAACGTGCGAATTTATGACCCGTCGGCTGGTTCAGGAACCTTGCTTATGAACTTTGGCTAGTCGTATCGGTGTGGATAAGACCACTGTCTATAGTCAGGATATCTCGCAAAAATCATCTAATCTCCTCCGTCTCAATCTGATTTTGAATGGACTGCAACACTCCATCCATAATATCGTACAGGGAAATACCATCATCGCTAACCGTCATCCTGAAAAAATGGACTATATCGTGTCTAACCCTCCTTTCAAGCTGGACTTTTTCAGAGTGGCGTGACCAAGTGGAGACCTTGCCAGAAGCCAGTGAGCGTTTCTTTTGCAGGAGTGCCAAAGGTTCCAGCCAAGTCTAAGGATAAGATGGCGATCTATGAGCTCTTTGTTCAGCATATCATCTACTCTCTGAAACCAGATGGCCAAGCAGCCGTTGTCCTACCGACAGGCTTTATCACAGCTCAGTCAGGGATTGATAAGGCCATCCGTCAACACTTGGTGGATAATCAAATGCTGGCAGGGTGTCGTTTCCATGCCGTCTAATATCTTTGCGACGACAGGTACCAACGTCTCCATCCTCTTTATCGATAAGAAAAAAACAAGGGCGATATCGTCCTCATCGATGCCTCAAACCTCGGAACCAAGGTCAAGGAAGGTAAGAACCAAAAGACTGTGCTATCTCCTGAGGAAGAGCAGAAGATCGTCGAGACTTTTCTTTTATCAAGAAAGAAGCCGTTGAGGACTTTTTCTGTCACCGTCTCTTATGAGAACATCAAGAGAAAAAAATTACTCTCTCAGCGCAGGCCAATACTTTGACATCAAGATCGACTATGTAGATATCACAGCAGAAGAGTTTAAAGTCAAGATGACTGCCTTTCAAAAGTAAACTCTCAGACCTCTTCCAGCAATCGCATGCATTGGAAAAAGGAGATTGAAGAGCAAATGAAAGGGGTTGAAGTATGAGTGAGTTTAAAACCTATACTTTAGAACAACTATGTATCGTTGGTTCAAGTAAAAGAGTACATTTATCTGATTATGTTCAGCAAGGAATACCATTTTACAAGTAAAGAAGTGATTGAAATTTCAAGTGGTAAAAATATTTCAGAACAATTATTTATTTCTTCAGAAAAAGTATTCTGAAATAAAATCAAAATTTCCAGTTCCTCAAGAGAATGATGTACTAATCACAGCTGTAGGGACGATAGGTGAGATTTTGAGTTGTAAAGGATCCGAATTTTTATTTTTAAAGATGGGAATTTAATTTGGTTAAGAAATATAGATTTTGATATAATTGACATAGATTACCTTTACTATTTTTTTCAAATCTGACTTATTTCAAAAAAACAATCAAATATAACAACATTGGGGCGGTACAAAAAGCTTTAACTATCGATTTTTTTAAAAACTGTAAAAATAACATTACCATCATTAGATAATCAAAGAAAATTGGTTTCAGTTTTAAAAATCAATTGATAAAAAAATCCAAACCAACAACCAAATCATCCAAGAGTTGGAAACCATGGCTAAGACCCTCTATGACTACTGGTTTTGTGCAGTTTGATTTCCCAGACCAGAATGGCAAACCCTACAAATCATCTGGCGGGAAGATGGTCTATAACCCAGAACTCAAACGCGAAATCCCTGAGAGATGGGGAGTGGAGAAGTTGGGGGAATTGATACAACTTGAACGAGGTGTAACCTACGCTAAATCGGATATTGTGGAGAAAACGACTAATGATGCTATTGGGGTACTAAGAGCAACTAATATTACAAGGAATGTAATGGACCTAAATGATCTTGTTTATCTTACAAAGGATAAAATCAATAATAAACAGATTATTAAACAGAATGAAACTTTAATTGTAATGTCAAGTGGCAGTAAAGAACATCTGGGTAAGAATGCGATTAATTATTATGAAGAAGTAATTGGATTTGGTGCTTTTTGCTCAAAAATCGTTCCCCAAAAAAATATAGTGCTTATATAAATACTTTTCTACAATCATCTGAATTTAAGTGTTATCTATTGAGACAATCAATGGGGACAAATATTAATAATTTGACAAACAGTGACATACTAGATTGTAGGATTATTTTACCTAATGAGAAATTCTGGATAGAATTTTGAAAGATATGGTCGAAAAAGAATATTAAATTAATTTCAAATAATTATATACAAAAACCAAGAACTCACCCAACTCGCGATTGGCTCTTGCCCAATGCTGATGAATGGACAGGTGAAGGTGGGAGTAGTGGAAAGAGGCATAAATTGATTCCAATAAATATTAATGATGAAAAACGGGTTGGCTTCTTTTAGTCAACAACCAGATTTTCGATGAATATGTTAAGATTTTTCTAATTAAAATTAAGAAAAAAATGAGATTTTTTTATATAAACAAGATGCTGATAAAAGAAAACTAAAGAAACTGTGATAAAATCAATTATTGAAAGTATGGAGCAAATCTACTTTTTAGTAATCGAGAAATAAAACCATATGATCCGGTCATAACGTATAAGAATGTACATGAGCAAGTAGAGGTTTCTGAACTACGAAAATATTCAATCTGTAATTTCAAAAATTTAATGATGAACAAACAACATCTACTAAGTTCAAGTAGTGAAACTGAAAAACATTACACAATTATTTGGTTGTCATAAATAAGGATGAGTTAATTAATCTTAAAATTCATTGGTTCATTTTGTAAATGCATTTCAGTTAGAAAAGATGGATTATTGGTAATTTTACGGATAGTAAAATTAAATCTACGTAATCAAAATAACCTATTTGGTTTGAATAAGAAGATTGATCTGATGATTGTCAATGATGATAAAAATTTTTAATCAATCAAGCTGAATCAAAATTTGATTCTATATTTGGAATGAATCAAAAAAATTTCGCTGAGCAAGCAATAGAAATTCTAAATACTAATGCAAATATAAAAACTATATTTGAACAAGCTTCAATTGATTTTTTTGAAAACAAAAGTGATTAATGGTAGAGACTTGCTACTAGGTTAATTAAAAATTGTTTCTGATACGAATCGTTTTACAGAAACAGTTAAACATATTGACAAAATACAAACTATAAAAAAATGATCCTAATCATAAATTTTTATAAAAGAAATTGAAAGATGTTACGTTCAGTAATGGAAAGTTAAGTGTTACTGATGAGACAAAATTGTGTTCAATTGATTAATGCTATATCAGATGCATCTTGTGACAGCTTATATTTCTGAGAGTTGAAACTGTTGAAGAAGGACGTATGTAATGCAGCGAGATCTTTTTCTAAGTGGACATTGTTTATCACCTCATATCTACCACTATATTTATGGCTTCTTTTTAGTAATATTAATTATTCAAAATTTCTCATTTGATAGATTAATAGCTCTTGATTTTCAATCATAAAATAATAAGAATTGTTTTTTGTTGTTTCTAATTTTTTATTTCAGTATCAAATTATGGATATTATTTAAGTTTGACGGTAAGAAAATGTCTCAAAAATACCGAGGAAATGGAAATATCACCCAGAAAGTGATTCATTTGATGAACTACATTGTTACGTATTTTTACTCCGTTACTGTCTTTTTGATATGAATAATACAACTAGTATTTTTCATGAATTCATTATTATTTCTTTTAATTGGATTAATGTATGTTGGTAGTAATGCAAGTTATCTAAACCCTGTTCTAGGAGTTTTTTTGGGTTTAAGATATTTGGAGTTACAGGTTTTCCTCACGCTCATCATATCATAACAAATCTCTCGTTTGATGAAATAGAAACAGCGAGAGCAACAGATGTAGAATTAACTAGTTATAGATTAGGTGATGGAATTTACATTTTAAAAAGAAAATAGGTAACATTTCTTATTCTAGAATAATAACTATAATCCCAGCCAAATCAACTTTTTGGCTGGTTTTTATTATCTAAAGATGTTATAATTAAATTACCTAAAAGGTAATTTAACTTAACAGAAAAAGGGACATATGAAGCTAATCTATACAAATAAAACTGTTGAAAAAGCAGTGCACAGAGCTGAGGCGAGCGAAAAAGATTTTTTTCGGATAAGATTGCTGTAAAGTTGCATCAGTTGATTACCTTTTTGGAAGCAGCAGATTCTTTGGCTAGTGTGACAGCTTTTTCCTAAATATCACTTTCACCAACTCAAGGGAAAGAGACAAGGGACAGTTTGCTTTGGATATAGATGGTCGAAAGGAGTTCCTATCGGTTTGATTATGGGTTTTTCGTGAAGAGGATCAAGAAAAGGTCTTTTCCAGTCCCTATTGAAATCGAAATCCTAAAAAAATAGAGGAGGTCAGCAATCACTATGAGTAATAAAAATTGTTGAATACAAAGATCTGATTGCTTTTCATCCAGGTCAGTATGTTGAAGAATTGATTGAAGATTATAACGTAACTCAGAAAGAATTTGCGGAGCGCTTAGGAGTTTCAGCAAAGACTGTCAGCAAGCTTGTCAATGCGGAGGAGTCCATCAGTAAAGAGACGGCTCATAAGTTAGCCAAGCTAAGCGGAGTTTCCATGCAAACCTGGCTCAATCTTCAGAATGCTTATGATGTAAAAGTTGCAGAGATTGTAGAACAAAAAGAGTTAGAAGAAGGTCGCGAGAAAAGAAATCTGTGAGATGATTGATTTTCAAGTATTTTTAAGGAAAAAAGGCTACGTGTCAGACAAACGCTATAGCTTGAAAGAAAAGATTATCGAGCTTCGCAAGATTTTAGGTGTGGCAAGTTTAGAAAACCTTACATCTTTTAACCATCTAGTCAGCTATCGTAATACACGTGAGTTTACGACTAAAAGTATAGTAAACTCTAATATCATGCTGGAGTTGGCATTTAAAAAAGCGCGTGATAAAACGACAACTAAGCTAAATCGAAGAAAGCTAGAGAGAAGCCTGCCTGCGTTGAGAAAGTTGACGAGACAAGACCCAGAAGTCTTTCCTCAACGCTTGTATGATATCTTGCTAGAATGTGGTGTTGTCTTAGTCGGTTTACCTGCTTTGCCAAATGCCAATCTGAATGGAGCGACTAAAAAGTTCAGTAATGGTAGTGCCTTGCTTTTACTGACGGATCGAAACAAAGCGTCAGACATTTTCTGGTTCTCACTATTTCATGAGATTGGGCACATTCTGGAGAATGATTTTTCATCTGATGAAGGAAATAGTGAGATCCTATCTGACGTTCTGAGGAACAGGCAGATCAGTTTGCAAAAGATTTCTTGATTAGACCAGAAGATTATCAAACTTTTTGTCAGAAAAAGGAAACTTTTGATAAGTCGGATATTCATAGATTTTTGCGGAGGAAATCGATATTCATCCTAGCGTTGTTTTAGGCAGATTACAAAATGAGGGTATTCTCGGTTTTGACCGTTTCCGAGAACTAAAAAGAAAATTATTACTTTGTTTCATGAGTGTCAGGATGTTTTTAGAAAGATGAAAAAAAGTTTCATACGCTAGTACTTAGTACATCTTTGATTCAGTACTATTCGCATAATTCGCTCATTTTTATAGATACAACTTTGTTTCCATATTTTCCTGGGAACTAGTAGAAAGTAAGGAGAAATATGGAAACAAACTAACCAAACAAATGCCCATGTCAGCAACTCTGGGCTAGAAATAAATATCTTGTTTTGAGCCATTCCAGTAATATCTACAATGATATTCGCCAGTATCTCAAGCATGAAGCAGGTGGAGCTGAGTCAGGTTCAAGAACTGATCGACCGTGCTTGTCAAATCCCAGAACACAGGGGTCAGGTTTGCAATGCCTTTCAGCATATTTGGGGCTATTTCAGAAAGAAAGCGACAGATGTTGAGCGCAAGGACTACATGCTCTTGCTGGATCGCTACCGCTTTGGTCAGGCTTCTAAGGAAGACTTGATTGCTAAGACTCGAGAGTTGCTGGATCGCTATCCAAATATCTACTTGCAACATTCGACTTTACTGAAAGGAGACTCCCATGAGACTTTGGCATGAGGCTTTGATTTCACAACTTCCCCGTCCTCAACTTTTGGGGCAACATCGAGAGTGCTGCGCCCTGCGTGGCAATGGCTGGGGCAGAAAGCATGCGACAGTGGACTATGTCTTTACCCATTCGCCCTATCGTCTCTATGCCTATCATCGCTTGATCATGGAGGAGATGGCTGGTCGTGGATACAATGTCAGTCCAGAGTGGCTGGACAAGAACTACCGTGGCTAAACCTGCCCTCCTTATCATGACTTGCCTGAGGAGAAGCTAGGCAAGCCCATTTATAGTGAGCATGATGCAGGATACTATGAGGAATGTCTGGCTAATCTCCGCGAAAAGGGGATTGACTTATAGTCTTTTCTAATAACAAGCCATAGTCACTTATAAGAATCATCAATAGCTTGTTTGAGCATTTCAACTAAAACACAACATAAAACAAGCTATACAAAGGATTTGAGACACTGCTCTCAAGTCTTTTTCTTTTGTCTAAAAGAGTGATATAGTTTCAAACTATATCAAAGCCTAATTTTTTACAATTATACAGACAGCTTTCTTTTTCTGTTAAGATAGTTTCAACAACAAATTTTGGAGGACACATCATGTCAACTACGATCATCGGTTTCCCTCGTTTGGGCGAATTCCGCGAATTAAAATTTACAACTGAAAAATACTTTAGAAAAGAAATCTCAGAAGAAGAACTCTTTGCAGCAGCAAAAGAATTGCGCGCAAAACACTGGAACATTGTCAAAGAAAAAGGCATCACTGAAATCCCATCAAACGACTTTTTCTCACTATGACAACTTCCTAGATGCGGCTTTCCTCTTTCAACGTGGTGCCAGCTTCAGTTCAAAACTTGGACTATCAGACCTTGAACGCTACTTTCGCTTTGGCGACGTGGGTACCAAGGAGAAAAAAAGGGGACGTTCGTGCCCTTCCGATGAAGAAATGGTTCAACACCAACTACCACTACATCGTGCCTAAATTTGAAAAAGACACTCAAGTCAAACTTGCAGGTCACAAGATCTTTGATGAGTTCCAAGAAGCCAAAGAACTTGGATTGAACACTCGTCCAGTCCTTGTAGGGACCATTCACTTTCCTTCAATTGTCAGACTTTGAAGACGGCGTGAAAGCAGAAGACTTTCGTAGATAGCTTAGTTGCTGCTTACCAAGAAGTTTTTGCGAAAATTGGCTGAACTTGGTGCGACTCGCATCCAACTCGATGAAGCGGCTCTTGTCAAAGACTTTGACAGCTGAAGAAAAAGCACTCTTTTCTTTGAACCTCTACAACAAACTCTTTGGCTGACAAGAAAGGTCTTGAAGTCTTGCTTCAGACTTACTTCGGAGACGTTCGTGACGTCTACGCTGACCTTAGTGAAATTGCCAGTAGATGCCATCGGTCTTGACTTTTCGTTGAAGGTAAAGAAAAACTCTTGAACTGGTCAAAGGTGGTTTCCCAGCTGACAAGACTCTCTATGCTGGTATCGTCAATGGTAAAAACATCTGGCGCAACAACTACGAAAAAGAGCTTTGGCTGTTCTTGAGCAAATTCCAGCTGAAAACATCGTATTTGACAAGCTCATGCTCACTTCTTCATGTGCCATTTACAACTGCTAATGAAGAATTTGAGCCAACTATCTTGAACCACTTTGCTTTTGCAGTTGAAAAATTGGATGAAATTCGTGATTTGGATGCTATCCGCAATGGTCAAGGCGCAGAAGCTCTTGCAGCTAATAAAGAACTCTTTGCGACTGAACGTGTTGGTGAAAATGCAGCACTTCGTGCGCGTATCGCTGGATTGACAGACGCTGACTACACTCGTTTGCCAGCCTTTGCGGAACGTGAAGCTATCCAAGAAGAAGCCTTTTAAACTTCCAGCTCTTCCAACAACAACCATCGGTTCATTCCCTCAAACTAAGGAAGTTCAGTGCTAAACGTTTGGCCTTCCGTAAGGGTGAGTTGTCACAAGAAGAGTACGATGCCTTCCTTGCTGAAACCATCGACGAATGGATCAAATGGCAAGAAGAAGTTGGATTTGACGTGCTTGTACACGGTGAGTTCGAGCGTAACGACATGGTTGAATACTTCGGACAAAACTTGTCAGGCTACCTCTTCTCTAAGAATGGTTGGGTACAATCATACGGTATGCGTGGGGTGAAACCACCAATCATCTGGGGTGATGTCACTCGTCTCAACCCAATCACTGTTAAATGGTCTAGCTACGCACAAAGCCGTACTGACAAACCTGTCAAAGGTATGTTGACTGGACCTGTTACCATCCTCAACTGGTCATTCCCACGCGAAGACATCTCTATCAAGGACTCAACTCTTCAAATCGCTCTTGCCATCAAGGATGAAGTGCTTGACCTTGAAGCTGCTGGTGTGAAAATCATCCAAATCGACGAGGCTGCTCTTCGTGAAATTGCCACTCCGTCGTAGCGACTGGTACGAAGACTACCTTGACTGGGCAATTCCTGCCTTCCGCTTGGTACACTCAACAGTAGCGCCAGATACGCAAATCCACACTCACATGTGTTACTCAGAATTTACAGATATCATCCCAGCTATCGACAACATGGATGCGGACGTTATTTCCTTTGAAGCAAGCCGTTCAAACCTTGAAATCTTGGACGAACTCAAAGCGAAAAACTTCCAAACAGAAGTGGGACCTGGGGTTTACGATATCCACTCACCTCGTGTGCCAAATGAAGGCGAAATCGACCACACAATCGATGCTATTCTTGCCAAAGTACCAAGCAAGAAAGTTTGGATCAACCCTGACTGTGGTTTGAAAACACGTGGTATTCCAGAAACAAAAGAAAGCTTGATCCGCCTTGTCGAAGCAGCAAAAAGCTGCGCGTGAGAAATGTAAGATAGGATTTCTCTTGACACTGACTGATCAAGGGAACTGCTTGGCCCTAGCTGGCTCAGCAATCATGAAATCAAAAAGAAAAGGATAAGGACTATGTCACGCCAAACGCCGTCACTTTCATTTGAAGTGTTTCCTCCAAACCCAGCAGTGGGTAATGATAAAATTATTTCAGCCTTGCAGGATATGCAGGGAGCTGACACCGCACTTTATCAGTGTGACTGCCAGCAATAATAAATTTAATATCAAGGAAACAACGGTTCGTTTGGCTGACTTTATCCAGAATGACTTGGCGATTCCAACTATTGCCCACTTGCCAGCCATCTATCTGACTAAGGACAAGGTTGCTGAAACCATTGCAGACTTGGATAAGGTTGGGGTACAGAAAATCTTGGCCTTGCGTGGGGATATTATCCCTGATGTGGAGCCACAAAAGGATTTCCGCTACGCAACGGACTTGATCGAGTTCATCAAGGAACAAGCCCCTCACTTTGATATTATCGGAGCTTGCTACCCAGAGGGACACCCAGATTCACCAAACCAAATCTCGGATATCCAAAATCTCAAGAAGAAGGTGGACGCAGGCTGTTCAAGCCTCGTAACGCAACTTTTCTTTGACAATGAGCGCTTCTACGATTTCCAAGACAAGTGTACCTTGGCAGGGATTGATGTTCCCATTCATGCGGGGATCATGCCCATTCTTAACCGTAACCAAGCGCTTCGTCTCTTGAAGACATGTGAGAATATCCATCTTCCACGTAAATTTAAGGCCATCTTAGACAAGTATGAGCATGACCCTGAGTCGCTCAGAGCAGCAGGACTTGCCTATGCAGTGGATCAAATCGTGGACTTAGTAACCCAGGATGTCGCAGGTGTGCATCTCTACACCATGAACAATGCTGAAACAGCCAAAATACATCCACCAAGCAACCCATGCCTTGTTTAATCATCAGTCTTTAGGATAATAAAAAAAGCAAACCATTCTTCTCAGGTGAGGGGAATGGTTCCTTTTTCAATAGAAAAAGCCCCACTTTTTTTAAGAAAAAAATATGATAAAATAGACTCTGTACGTACTTGATACAAAGATGAGGGTATTTAGGTTATGAAGTTTGTATTAAAGTGGATTATGTTTTTATAAACAAAGATATGATCACGATAGGTGTCTCAAACAATGCTATTATTTAGACGATTTTTGGTCTCATTTCTTAGGGAAAAAAAGATAAGCTTCCTAGCACTCATCGAGTGCTGCGTCCCCTTCCTATTTTTCTACAGAAATGTTCGACCGAACCGTCAAAAATATCTTGATTAATTGAACACGGGCTAAATTCCTAGTGAAAAAGATAGATTGCCTGGTGTGCATGATACACGCGTCAATCTCCTATTTTTCATACAGAGATTCTTCACGCCCTCAGTATCTTGATCTTTTGTAGGCAAGACGTATAATTTTAATCAATCAAAGGGGATTAACATGACAAAACAAGTGTTTCAAACGACTTTTGCGGGTCGTGAGTTGGTTGTAGAGACTGGTCAGGTTGCTAAGCAAGCAAATGGCTCTGTTGTCGTGCGTTACGGTGAGTCAACTGTCTTGACTGCAGCCGTGATGTCTAAGAAAATGGCAACTGGGGATTTCTTCCCACTCCAAGTCAACTACGAAGAAAAAAATGTATGCAGCTGGGAAGTTTCCTGGTGGCTTCATGAAACGTGAAGGACGTCCTTCAACGGATGCGACTTTGACAGCACGTTTGATTGACCGTCCAATCCGTCCTATGTTTGCGGAAGGTTTCCGTAATGAAGTACAAGTAATCAATACAGTGCTTTCATACGATGAGAATGCGTCTGCTCCAATGGCGGCTATGTTTGGTTCATCCTTGGCACTTTCTATCTCAGATATTCCGTTTGACGGACCTATTGCTGGGGTACAAGTGGGCTATGTAGATGGCCAAATCATCATCAACCCGACACAAGAACAAGCAGAGCGTTCGCTTCTTGAATTGACAGTTGCAGGTACCAAGCACGCTATCAACATGGTTGAGTCTGGTGCCAAAGAATTGTCAGAAGAAATCATGTTGGAAGCTCTTCTGAAAGGACACGAAGCTGTCAAAGAATTGATTGCCTTCCAAGAAGAAATCGTTGCTGCGGTCGGTAAAGGAAAAAAAAGCAGAAGTGGAATTGCTTCATGTGGATGCTGACTTGCAAGCTGAAATCATCGCAGCCTACAACAGTGACCTCCAAAAAGCGGTTCAAGTTGAAGAAAAATTGGCTCGTGAAGCTGCAACTCAAGCAGTTAAAGACCAAGTGACTGCGGTGTATGAAGAAAAATATGCGGACCACGAAGAATTTGACCGTATCATGCGTGATGTGGCTGAAATCTTGGAACAAATGGAACACGCTGAAGTGCGCCGTTTGATTACAGAAGACAAGGTGCGTCCTGATGGGCGTAAGGTCGATGAGATCCGTCCTTTAGATGCGCAGGTTGACTATCTTCCTCGTGTACATGGTTCTGGCCTTTTTACTCGTGGGCAAACTCAAGCTCTTTCAGTCTTGACCTTGGCTCCGATGGGAGAAACTCAAATCATCGATGGTTTGGACCCAGAGTACAAGAAACGCTTTATGCACCACTATAACTTCCCTCAATACTCTGTAGGGAAACAGGTCGTTACGGTGCGCCTGGTCGTCGTGAAATTGGTCACGGTGCTCTTGGTGAGCGTGCTCTTGCTCAAGTCTTGCCAAGCTTTGGAAGAATTTCCATACGCTATCCGCTTGGTAGCTGAAGTCTTGGAATCAAATGGTTCTTCTTCTCAAGCCTCTATCTGTGCGGGTACTCTTGCCCTTATGGCTGGTGGTGTGCCAATCAAGGCGCCAGTAGCTGGTATTGCAATGGGACTTATCTCAGATGGAAATAACTATACAGTATTGACAGATATTCAAGGTTTGGAAGACCACTTTGGAGACATGGACTTTAAGGTTGCAGGTACTCGCGACGGGATTACAGCCCTTCAAATGGATATCAAGATCCAAGGGATTACTGCAGAAATCTTGACAGAAGCCCTTGCTCAAGCCAAGAAAGCACGTTTTGAAATCCTTGATGTGATCGAAGCTACTATTCCAGAAGTGCGTCCAGAATTGGCTCCAACTGCTCGAAAATTGATACCATCAAGATTGATGTGGACAAGATCAAGATTGTCATCGGTAAGGGTGGAGAAACCATCGACAAGATTATCGCTGAAACAGGCGTTAAGATTGATATCGACGAAGAAGGAAATGTGTCTATCTACTCTAGCGACCAAGATGCCATTAACCGTGCCAAAGAAATCATTGCTGGTTTGGTTCGTGAGGCTAAAGTGGATGAAGTTTACCATGCCAAGGTTGTTCGTATCGAGAAATTTGGTGCCTTTGTCAACCTCTTTGACAAGACAGATGCTCTCGTTCACATTTCGGAAATGGCTTGGACGCGTACCAATAATGTCGAAGACTTGGTGGCTATTGGAGACGAAGTGGATGTCAAAGTTATCAAGATTGACGAAAAAGGACGTGTTGATGCTTCTATGAAGGCTCTTCTTCCTCGTCCACCAAAATCAGAACACGATGAAAAAGGCGAAAAGGCTGAACGCCCTCACCGCCCACGTTATCAAAAGGACCACAAACCGAAGAAAGAATTTACACACAAACCAAAAGATTCAGAATAAGAAAGGAGAAATGTATGGGATGGTGGCGCGAAACCATTGATATTGTAAAAGAAAATGATCCAGCGGCCCGCACCACTTTGGAGGTTCTATTGACCTATCCAGGTGTCAAGGCCTTGGCGGCCCACCGTCTCTCGCATTTTCTCTGGAAGCATGGCTTCAAACTCCTGGCTCGTATGCATAGTCAGTTTTGGCGCTTTTGGACGCAGATTGAGATTCATCCAGGTGCTCAGATAGAGTCAGGTGTCTTTATCGACCATGGCTCAGGTCTGGTGATTGGGGAGACAGCGATTGTTGAAAAAGGCGTTATGCTTTACCACGGAGTGACTCTTGGTGGGACAGGTAAGGATGTAGGGAAACGCCATCCAACAGTTCGTAAAGGAGCTCTCATATCAGCTCATGCCCAAGTTATTGGACCCAGTGGAAATTGGTGAAAATGCTAAGGTCGGTGCTGCAGCAGTTGTCGTGGCAGACGTACCTAGTGATGTGACTGTCGTCGGAATTCCCTGCTAAAAATCGTCCGAGTTCATGGACAAAAGGATGAGCCAATGATGCACGAAGTAGAAGAAAAACGAGAGTACTACGTCAATAAACTAGAGCAGGCTAGAGAAGCCAGTCACAGATCGTCTGGGTTGTAGAGAGTCGTAATACTCTAAGGGATATAGGCAAATGCTATTAGAAGAATTCGAAAAATGTACCTGCTGTTATCGAACCAACTGATCGAAGTATTCGTGGTGGTGGAGAAATCTGTGACACGATTATTTTTATCTTTTTAATGGAGAAATCGTTGAACGAGTGAAGCAGTTTGTAGATGTTTACGAAGGTGGCTATCTAACCAAATCTAAATGGTAGATTTCCATGGTATATCTATGAAAAAGATGGGAGTAAGGTAGCAGTTGCTATGGATACTATTGGAGCCCCAATGGTTGTAGGTTTCTTAGAAGAACTCAAGGCCAGAGGATTTAAGAACTTTATTGTTTTGGGTTCTTGCGGAGTTCTAGATCAGTCTATTCAGGCAGATAAGATTATCCTACCAAGTTCAGCTCTACGTGATGAAGGTACAAGTTACCATTACGCTCCTGCAAGTGATGAAGATAGCCTATGACGAAACTTTGCTCTTAACTATGGAAGAAGCTTTGAACAAATCTTGCATCGAGTATATCCGCACTAAGGCTTGGACCACAGATGCCTTTTATCGAGAAACGCCTGATAAGGTCAAGCGTCGCTTGGCTGCTGGAGCCAAAGTGGTGGACATGGAAGCTTCGGCTATCATGGCTTGGAGTCAATTTCGCAAGAGTAAAGTCTATCAGTTCTTCTACACAGCTGACTATGTGGATCATCATAACCGAACCTGGGATGCCCGCCATGAAGAGCGGACAGCTGATGCCATGACTTTTTTCACTATCGCTTTGATAATAGCAAAGGAACTAGAAAGGTAACTACAAGAATGGCAGTATATTTTTTTACGGCTGTATCACCATGGATGGCTACTTGGCAGACAGCCAGCACAGGATAGACTGGCTGCATCAGCTTGGTTCTGTAGAGGATACAGGCTATGATGACTTTTACAGGCAAATGGATATCACCATCATGGGCAAGCGGACCTTTGAGGAAATCCAAGATTTGCAAGATGTAGAAAGTTTTTATCAAGCTACGGAAAACTATGTCTTTACGCATGATAGGCACCTGCCCTGTCAGCAATTACCAGCCAGTAGCTGGGGATGTGGTGGACTTTGTTCACCAGATTGACAAAAGGCAAAAAAATGTCTTTGTGATTGGTGGTAATTCCTTGGTAGGACCGCTCTTGGATGCGGATCTTTTCGATCACCTCATTATTCAGATAGCGCCCCTTATCCTAGGAAAGGGGGTTCCCCTCTTTACCCAAGAGGAAGGGCAGCGCTTTTACCAACTGGATAGCCTCAGACAATTTGGCCCTTTTGCAGAGCTGGTTTTCAGCCGAAAAAGTCAGAAAATAGAGAAGGGAGTGGACCGCATGATTAGAAATTTACGACACTATGACCCGCAGCCTATGCGAGTTTGTGCCCATCGAGGAGGGCAAAGGTTCGCATGTATGTCTGTGGGTCCGACGGTTTATAACTATATCCATGTCGGCAATGCTCGATCGACGGTAGCTTTTGATACCATTCGTCGCTATTTTTGAGTATCGGGGATTTGAAGTCAACTATATTTCCAATTTTACAGATGTAGATGATAAAATTATTAATCGAGCTAAGGAAGAAGGTATCACGCCTCAGGAGGTTGCGGACAAGTACATCGCAGCTTTTCGTGAGGATGTATCAGCTCTGGGTGTAAAACCTGCGATTCGTCATCCGCGGGTGGTGGAGTTTATGGCTGACATCATCCGTTTTGTGGAAGACTTGATTGAAAAAGGCTTTGCCTATGAGAGTCAAGGGGATGTTTACTTCCGTGTGGAAAAATCTCACAACTATGCTAAATTAGCCAATAAAACCTTGGAAGATTTGGAGCTGGGTGCTTCAGGTCGTACAGATGAAGAAACGGCACGTAAGGAAAATCCTGTGGACTTTGCCCTCTGGAAGGCAGCCAAGCCGGGCGAGATTTCCTGGGACAGTCCTTGGGGAGCAGGTCGTCCGGGCTGGCATATCGAATGTTCGGTTATGTCAACAGAGATTTTGGGCGATACCATTGATATCCACGGTGGTGGAGCTGACCTTGAGTTTCCTCATCATACCAACGAAATTGCCCAGTCAGAAGCTCAAAACAGGTAAGACCTTTGCCAATTACTGGATGCACAATGGCTTTGTCAATATCGACAATGTCAAGATGTCCAAGTCCTTGGGAAACTTTATCACTGTCCATGATGCATTGAAGACTATCGACGGCCAAGTGCTTCGTTTCTTCTTTGCAACTCAACACTACCGCAAACCCATCAACTTTACGGAAAAAGGCAGTTCGGGATGCCGAGACTAATCTCAAGTATCTAAAAAAATACTTACGAACAACCATTTACAGGAACTGTAGATGCTCAAGAATTACAAGCATTTAAAGATAAGTTTGTAGCCGCTATGGATGAGGATTTCAACTCTGCCAACGGTATCACAGTAGTCTTTGAAATGGCCAAATGGATCAACTCAGGCAACTATGATGTAAGTGTCAAGCAAACTCTTGCGGCTATGTTAGAGGTCTTTGGTATTGTCTTTGTTGAGGAAGTTTTGGATGCAGAAATCGAAGCCTTGATCCAAAAACGCCAAGAAGCGCGTGCTAATCGTGACTTTGCCACAGCAGACCAAATCCGTGATCAACTGGCTGCTCAAGGCATTAAACTACTGGATACCAAGGATGGAGTGAGGTGGACACGTGATTGATGTCAATCTCATTAATGGGATTGCCCTCGCCTTTGAGGGGGATGCTGTCTACTCCATGTATATCCGCCGTCACCTCATCCTTAAAGGCATGACCAAGCCCAATAAACTCCATCAAGAAGCGACCAAGTATGTATCTGCCAAGGCTCAGGCTCGTCTGATTTCTCTTATGTTGGAGGAGCAAGTCCTTACGGAAAAAGAAGAAGAAATCTATAAACGAGGCCGCAATACCAATAGTCACACAAAGGCTAAAAATGCCGATGTGGTGACTTACCGTATGTCCACAGGTTTTGAAGCAGTCATGGGCTATCTTCATCTGACTGAAAATATGGAGCGTCTAGAAACCTTGATTTCATGGTGCATCCAAAAAGTGGAGGAGTAGAAATGCTTGCAAAAAGAATTACTAGACTGGTTTCCTGAGGCTCAAATATTAGACCAGCCAATAGATAAAATAGGTTTTCTCGCCCTTCCTCTATCTTCTCAACAGTGGATTTTACTGGAAGAGACTAATCTCACTGAACGTGAAAAGCAGTTAATTTCCCTTTTGACCCAGCAGGAGCAGGCGCGTTCGCTCAATCCATGGTATTCCTATCTGATTGAGGGCAAGGGGCAGGCGCCTCAAACTTTTAAAAAGATACAACTGGTGTATTGCCATCTGTCCTATTTTCAGCAGGAAAATCTAGCCTCTTGGCTGGAGATGATGCAGACCCTCTTTCCTAACTGCCAGACAGTGTTGCAGGTCGGAGTTCAGGACTATGTTTTTGTTCTCCAGCAAGATAAATACAGCCCAGTTCGCTCAATCTTATCCGATACGATTGAGGCAGTGGAGTATGACTTTGGACTTCGTCTCTCTATCATGTTAGGGTCAGGTCTGGTCTCAGACTGGATATCAGCCCCTGTCAGATTTAATCCAAGCAGAGCGGGACTTGTTTAAGACTTGGTGGCGTCAAGGGCATCAAGGTGTTCATACTTTTTCACAGCTCTATCTCTGGAGTCTTGGGGAAGGATTGGTTGACCTTAGAATTATCAAAGACTGCCTTCGTCAGTTGATTCTGGGTCAAGATCAGATTCAGGAAATTATTCTTTCTCTCTGGGAAAACAGTGCTGTCTTAACGAAAACAGCCCAGCAACTCTACCTGCATCGCAATTCTCTCCAATACAAGATTGACAAATGGGAAGAATTGACAGGGCTTCAGTTGAAGGAGTTGACGGATCTCACCTTGTGTTATCAGTTGATTTTACCAGATATTCTCTAAAGTTTTGTGCAAGTTGCACAGAACTTTTTTATTTTTTTGGTCACCTTGCCATAGAAATGTAAAGCGTTTTCATTTATAATAAAACTATCAAAATATAAAAGGAGTTCACCTTCCATGGTAGAATTAAATCTTAAAAACATTTACAAAAAATATCCAAACAGCGAACACTACTCAGTTGAAGACTTCAACTTGGACATCAAAGACAAAGGAATTTATCGTTTTCGTAGGGTCCTTCAGGATGTGGTAAATCAACAACTCTTCGTATGATTGCTGGTCTTGAAGACATTACAGAAGGTACTGCATCTATCGATGGTGTGGTTGTCAACGACGTAGCTCCAAAAGACCGTGACATCGCCATGGTATTCCAAAACTACGCTCTTTACCCACACATGACTGTATATGACAACATGGCTTTCGGTTTGAAATTGCGTAAATACAGCAAAGAAGACATCGACAAACGTGTACAAGAGGCTGCAGCAATCCTTGGCTTTGAAAAGAGTTCTTGGATCGTAAACCTGCTGACCTTTCTGGTGGTCAACGTCAACGTGTTGCCATGGGTCGTGCAATTGTCCGTGATGCAAAAGTGTTCTTGATGGACGAACCTTTGTCAAACTTGGATGCCAAACTTCGTGTATCTATGCGTGCTGAAATTGCGAAGATTCACCGTCGTATCGGTGCTACAACTATCTACGTAACGCACGACCAAACAGAAGCGATGACACTTGCAGACCGTATCGTTATCATGTCAGCAACTAAGAACCCAGCTGGTACAGGTACTATCGGACGTGTAGAACAAATCGGTACTCCTCAAGAAGTTTACAAAAAAACCCAGTTAACAAATTCGTTGCAGGATTCATCGGAAGCCCAGCTATGAACTTCATCAACGTGAAATTGGTTGGTGAGTGAAATTGTTTCTGACGGTTTCCGTCTGAAAGTTCCAGAAGGAGCATTTGAAAGTTCTTCGTGAAAAAGGCTACGAAGGTAAAAGAATTGATCTTCGGTATTCGTCCAGAAGATGTGAATGCAGAACCTGCTTTCCTTGAAACTTTCCCAGAATCAGTTGTCAAAAAGCAACCATCTCTGTATCAGAATTGCTTGGTTCAGAATCTCACCTTTACTGCCAAGTTGGTAAAGATGAATTTGTTGCCAAAAGTGGACGCTCGTGACTACTTGCAAACAGGTGCAACAGTTGAACTTGGATTTGACTTGAACAAAGCACACTTCTTTGATGTAGAAACTGAAAAAAACAGTCTACTAAGACAAATAAAATAACAAAACACTGCTAGATTTCTCTAGCAGTGTTTTTAGTGAGTTAAAAAGAAGCAGGACGAGTCTCGCCTTGCTTCAATGTTGTTATTCTTCCCTTTTCTTGAGAGAAAGCCCAAACACGGCTAGAATGATACCTAGGAAGGTTAGGATAGACGTTTTCTCACCTGTATTTGGTAAGGTAGTGGCTACTGGATTATTGGTGCTTGGTAAAATAATAGTTTTGGCCACCGTTTGAAAAGAGTGATTGCATCGCTTTGATTTTGTCCCTGCGTATCTTGGACTTCGTGGTGATTTGTTTCTGCAGGTTCAGCCTTAGGCTCTACATGAGAAGGCGGTATTCGCCGAATCCTTCTTGGTCGGAGCTTGCTAGATATTGAATGTCACCGTCTGTACCGACCAAGTCTTTGGCCTTATCAGCAGTCAAGAAACGAACATCCAGACCTTTTATGCTATTTGTGAAGTGCCAGTTTTTATCTGCACTTGGGTTGATATTTTTCACATCTAGGATATAGTTGATGATAACCTGGCGATTTTCAAGTCCGAGTAGACGATTGAGGCTAGCATCACGAACACCAGGGAAATTTACCATTTGCGCGATGAGTTGTTGGTTACCACGATGAATTCCTGATCAGGAGCTACATCTTTTCCTTGGTATTTAAGATTGCGGACACGACTAGCGTCTGGGTGGATCAACTTACCTTCGCGGTCGTATTTATTTGGTTGGGTGATATCGTACTCATAGGTTACACCGTCAATCACATCAAAGTTATAAGTGCGGTAGCTTGGATTGATCAGCTGTTGCGCTTCTTTTTTAGTTGGATCGATGGTGTTGAACTGACCAGCAGACATTTCCAACCATTCTTTGAGTTGAGCTCCTGTGACTTTTAGAATGGCCGTGACATTGTCGTAGAGGTAGAGATCTGCTACGTTTTTGATGGCGATTGGACCAGCAGGAATATCTGTATAGGCAGTAGCGTCTCCACGAGTCCCCGCCTTAAATGGCGCAGCAGCCGAGAGAATAGGAAGATTTCCTTCAGGAGTCCCTGCTAGTTCTTTCTTAGCATAGCAGATTTGTGCGTTATTGACGATTTGGACAGATGGATCGTCCTTGACAAGGGCAAAATAACTCGTGATTGGTGCGGTTGTTGTTCCGACTTGTTGGCGAACGTACTGGATGGTTCCTTCATGGGCTGTTTTGGCAATTTCTTTGATTCGTTCATCAGCGTCTTTGGACTTAGTATGAATCTTGCGGATGGAGCCTTTGCTGTTGGCAACAGTCCATTTTTCCATTTTGTAAACAAGGTTGAGATCGATAATGCCGAGGTGATCGCCCGTATTTTTCCAGCCATGGTCACAGGAGTACCGTTGATTTTACCATTTACACCATCAACACCAGCATATTTTTCATAAAAGCCTGTACCATTTCCACTTGGAAATTCAGCGTGCGAATGCCCTGTTACGACTGCATCAACACCAGGTAGACTTGCAATTTGATAGCCTTCGTTTTCTTCCCCTTTTTCAGTACTTATCATCTCCGATACCTGAGTGAGAGAGTACGAGTGATGTCTGCACCTGCTTTACGCATTTCAGGGATAATCTTTTTGGATAGCTTCTACAGAGTCGTTGACCTGAATCTTTCCTTCGAGGTTGGCCTTATCCCAGCTGAGAATTTGAGGAGGAACAATTCCAGTCACCCCAATTTTGACGGTCGTTTTGCGACCATTTTTATCAACAAAGGTTTTGTTGATGATTTTATAGGGGTCATAGACGTAAGCACCGGTTTTAGGATCAACAACATTGGCATTGACAATCAGCATTCCAGCTGTATCAATAACACGTTTGAGATAGTCTAAGCCGTAGTTAAACTCATGATTTCCAAGTGTTCCAGCTTCAAAACCAAGCTTTTTGAAGTGCTGCATACATAGGGTGCTGTTCCCCTTCTTTGACAGGGTTAACGATGGCCTTGTAAGTTCCAAGTGGCGTTCCTTGGATTGTATCTCCATTATCTACGAGAAGTGTATTGCTATTTTCTTTTTTAGCTTCCTCTATGAGAACAGCTGTCTTTTGCTAGCTCAACATTCTCAGCGGGGTTTGTCTTGGTAATAATCATAGTTGACTAGATTTTGTGTGGAGGTCGGTTGTTGCAAGGATGCGGACATCAACTTCCCTGTCCTTCTGTTGGTTGAAGGGCCTTGTCGTCCGCAAAGGCTTCCCTCTTTAGAAGAGGTTGTTTCTGTAGAAGGCTTTGTATTAGTGCTTGTTACTGGTGTAGCATTTTTCATCTTGCTTAGTAGGAGCGTCTGTTTTTTTCAGATGCTGTTCCCTTTTCATTTCAGTAGGTTACAGCAGTTTCTCTGATTGATTTGCTACTGGTGTAGATGTTGTGCTAGCATCTGGATTTGTAACTTTTTCATCTGCTTGTGCAGTAGAAGCCGCAAATACAGCTGCAGTCAGACCTAAAAGGGCTGCTTGTTTACGAAATGATGACATAATAATCTCCTCAAAAATGGTTTCCCTCTATTATACAGGATAGAAGGAGAATAATCAAGTTAATTACGAATGTTTTTTATAAAATTCATAAAAAAATGATAGGAAATAGAGGTTTGTTTATAAAATTCACTGATTAATTATAGAAATAATAAAATCGCTTTTTAATTTATTGCTTTTCTTGAGATACGTCGTAAGAGATGGAGCAAATTATAGGATTGTAGAGCTTTTCTAGTTTTCATAT
>BNJU01004832.1_pt1 | contig 86501 bp, 87 predicted proteins | sample 8539281 | NCBI WGS metagenome assembly BNJU01 (sample SAMD00202456, study PRJDB9452) | human saliva metagenome | isolation source: human saliva | place: Japan
TCATTACGTATTGCTACAAGAATTTTTATAAAACTTGAAAAATATAAATGTTGATAAAATTTCTAAAAAGAAGTAGTGATAACCAAATCATGAATAATGTAGACGAGAAAGATGAAGCAGTCTTTAATTTCTTTTGATCTGTGGATGAAAAAAAAATCCAATCTTATATACCAAAAAGACAAGATGGCAGTAGACGTATATAAATCTCTATGCCACATAAAGAAAGTTATGTAGATAAGATAATTTAGAGATAGCATAATAAAAAGTAACCGTATTAGTGAAAAGTATCTCAAGAAGTATTAACAAACAGTTTAAATGAACTATAACTAAATCTGGAAGAAATATGGGAATAACGTATCTTAAAATGGAAATGGGGAACAGCTCATACATTAGGTTTCAGGCATCCACATCTAAACTCATTCATACTATTAGCATTTTCTTAAATCCGAAAAGAATATCCTATTTCAGGGTTCTAAAGTTACAGTTCAAGCAGCTGGAAACAAACGAAGAAGACTGTAAATCATGGTGCCTCTTGGAGATCGTTTATGACTTTGACTAAACAGGACATCATATTGTTAACCTGGTCAAAGACATTTCTTAAGTAATAATTATGATGATCAAATAGAAATGGGTAAAAAGGAGAATATACGAGAATCTAGGAAATATTCATGATAAAGTATTGAACTAGTAATTAAAAATAAAAAATAATGAAAGTACAGTTTTTTATATTTCATATTTTAATAGAAAATATACAATATTAAAACACTAATATATGAAGTGTATTTTACACCCTGCTTTAAAGTCGCCAGCAGTTACCTCTTTCAATCCTGAGAATATAAGCCTGATTTCTAACTTCTTCAATTCTGCTTTTCGTTCTTGGTATTCTAATATGTTTCGTCATCTACTTTTCCTCCTTTCTTGCTATCTTTTTCTATGTTTTGATTTTCTTCTCATTAGTCTTGTTCTACTGGTAGTCAAAGTGTGTTCTGAATACTATATTCTTCTTCCACCTTTCTTCCGTTGCTTTTGATGTTCACCTGCGTCTAATACATCTTCACCTGTTGCTCGTAGTATATTATCTACATGTTTTATCCAATCTGTCATTGTCACAGCTGACTTTTCGTTCTGCTTTGTCTTTCCTGCAGAATCTAAATATCTGATACAAGTAGTTTAAACTGCGTACTCCTTTTCACTTAAATAGTTTTTAGCTGTTTGGCTCTGTCATCGTTGGTAATTCTCCTTTCAAAGTGCAGTTAGTCCATACAATTGCCTCTACCGCCATCTACTCTATCATCTATTAACTCTCACTTGCCCGTATGATGATGTATTGCATAATGCATTTTCATTTTGTACAGGGAAACGAGAATTTCCTTAGCTTCACTATTTCTATCATAGTCTAATGATGTTAGGCTGCATCAGTTCACTTTGGCGATAAAATACTCACTTTGAACCGAATATCACGAATACGTTCTAAAAGTTCTTTGAAAGTAGTCATTACCTGCAAACGTAGTCCTTTTGTTTTAAGACGTATCATCATCCGCATAGCAAAACCTTTCAATCAGATACTCTTTTCACAGATGCATATGTTGTCTGAAATTGTGACGCAGTCGCTGTTTAGCACTTGCGCGATATCCGACTGCAGAATGATGGCACTCAGGTTATAATATTTTAGCAATGCTTCTACCTGTCCTTTTCCCTTCTTTTGTACTGTCAACTGATAGTTTGTGGTGTGTGTAAACGTCAGGCATACCACTTTGTCAAGTTCTCTCTTCAAAATATAGCTCTTTATATGTCTCGCCCACTACTCGTTTCGTTGTTGACAAAGTTCCATATTTGTAGTGACAGTCACGCAAATCTCTGCCGTCTTCCCTATATCTTCAGATAGCTTTATCATCGACATCCATCTTCAGTATACATTAAAATAAACCACTTGCTATTCGTCGCTCCTAGCTCCCTAACTCACCTCATCTATAGATGCTCATGCATTCACCTCTTCTTTCACGTTTCAGCACTCTTTATTTACTACTTTGATGTCAATCTCTAAGTGTCTTCTTTTTCAACATACGTTGATACTGATAAATTATAATCATTTTCCTCTATTTCACTATTATCTCTACATAACGTAGAAATATTCCAACATCTGCTCTATTTCAAACTCTTCAATGATGTTATCTATATCTTCTAATATATTATTGTTTGTTCTGAATTCTTTGATGATCCCATGAAATAAATGTTTTATTCTGTTTTATTTTTCACAATACTAATACACATGTAGCAATCCGACGTTCCAAAGAATAAATTCTCAGAAGTTGAATAACACAATCATGTGCTATTATCTACTAAAGGCTTTTCAATAGTTCTTTCCGCACCTTTTCTAGAAAATTCTGAGAAAGCATACTATAGCTGCGCCCTTTACTTGATAAATAGCTGTTGAATGCTAATAAACGCACAGTCCGCATATGATTTAGGCAAGTTTCATCAGCAGGTGCGAAACGTTCATCGTTAATTAATGTTGGATCAGCATCACCTATCCATTTTTATAGAATACGGTGGGTTTGATACTATAGCATCGAACAGTCTTCTTCTCCATGATGAGGATTAATAGTGTATCTCCTCGTTTAATAGAAAATCATTATAGTTTATACTTGTAAGAACATGTTCATTCGTAGCTATAGTTAGTCATATTTATTTCTTGACCGTATAACCTTTTCTTCATTTCTACCCTTCAAATTTTCTCATTTGTAATAGTAACGAAGCGCTCTCCACATGTCGGGTCGTGAGCTTTATTAATTTTATCTTTTCCATCTACTACTATTTTTAGCTACAGTCTTGACACTGTTTGAGGAGTGAAAGAAATTTCACCAGATTTTCCCTGCATTAGATGCATAATTAGAAATTAAATATTCATAGCATCTCCGAAAGCATCAATGTATTGTCTCTCAAAAATTTCCAAAATTAAGTTCACTAATACCTACTAAAATACTGAGTTAGTTTCATACTTTCTGGTACAGATTTCTAAATCGATCACTAGTTAGATCTACATCTCTAAATAATCCTTTGAAAATCTTCTTCAGATACTTCTCATGGACTTGCTTCTTCTGTAAAAATTATCAGTTTAACATTTAGATTCTATCTTCTTTGTGAATATCTTTTACAATATCTTTCAAAAGCTGACTCTGGTAGAATGAAAATCCTTTTTCTTCAATAGTTCCTGATTTAAAATATTTTAATGCTTCATCACACTTATATCAGCATAATTAAAATCTACATCAGCTTCACGCTCAGCTTTATTAAAATAATCTCTCATATTTTCTGAGATGAATCTATAGAATAGTATACCTATTATATACTGTGTTTAAAATCCCAACCATCTACTGCGCCTGCACATCATCAGCAATCGCTCAGATTTTTCTATGTAATTCTGCACGTTGTGATTGTTTCATAATTTTTCTTTAACACTATTTCCCATTTTCATCTCCTAAATTTCTTAATATCCTTACCATTATAACTACATAAAAGTGATACAAAAGACACGTATAGATTATGTACGCGATAGAAATAAAGAGATGTCGACCCTCCATAAAAACGAGGAGGATAGACATCTCATTAGTTTCCATTATACTGCAAAAACTTATAAAACACAATAAACTTTGATTTTCGCAGATGCTTTACTCCACAACGAATCCTACTCGCCAATTTATATACTTGTTTGATTTCCTATTTTCAAATCTAAGTTTTTAATTCTTTTCTTTTTATCAACTCTGAGAACTTTTCTACTAATATCCCTTTAATGTATCTCCTACTGATTTTCTTGATATATTCACTAGCATCTTCTTTTAATGCTAGTCTTTTCTTTTTATTGTCTTGTGATTTTCTTTTTGAAATATTGTCTACTAGTCCATATCCCGTAATCCTTCTGTGACAGTTCTTTTCGTATTTGAGATTATCAGAACTTAGTCATTCATCAATTACAGAGATTTCATTTTCATATCCTTTATTTTTACAGATGTCTATCAAATGCTTTCGCAAGAACCTCTTGTACTCTCCAATTATCATCTTTAGATACCTCATCTCTCATCAAAGCTAGAATCCTATCATCTGATAAATATCCGAAAAGAAATACATACATTCTAACTTGATATACTTTGATTCATAGTGATAAAAAGCCAACTCTTTAGTATATAATCCCTATCATTATTTTTATAATCAGCTAACGCTCTTTCTCTCTTCCTTAAATCCATTCTTTATTAAAGAAAATTTTGTTCTAAGCTTTTAACATATTCTTTCAACTAAAAGTCACCTCCTATTATTATAAAAAGCATATAGAATGTAGACACTCTATATGCTAAGGATGATTTGCTAAAATTAGTTGTTAGCTTTTAAGAAATCAACAGTTTTTGGATTACTAACTCACCGCGTAAGTCTCCTCAACACTATGCGTTGTTTTGATTCTTCTTCAGTCATGTTGTACATAGTAGCAAGTTCTTTTAACTCAGCATCGATATCAGCATCTGTTACTTCAACTTTTTCTACTTCAGCGATTTCACCTAGCATGAATGAAGTTTTGATTTATGTTTTCAGCGTCTGATTTCATTTCAGCTTTGAGATCAGCTTCACTTTTTCCAGTGAATTGCTCGTATAAGTCGAATGATAATCCTTGACGAGATAAGTTTCAGTGAATTGTTCGAACATAGAGTGACTTCTCGTTCTACTAATTTTTCTGGTACAGAAACTTTGTGCATTTTCTACAGCTGTAGAAAATTACTTTATCAGAGTAAGATTTTTCTGCAAGTTTTCTTTTCTAATTTGATTTCTTCTATCTTTGTATTCAGCTACAGTTGAAGCTGCTTTTGTAGAAAATTCTTTAACGAGATTCGTCGTTAGTTCTGGTAAAACTTTTCTTTTACATCGTGAACTGTAACTTGAATCTGCTAGCTTTCCTGCAAGGTCAGCTACTTGGTAGTTTTCTGGAGAATGTGCATTAACTTCTGTGTCAACTGGTGCAACTTTTCCTTCTAATTGTTCTTCGAAATCCAGGGATGAATGAAACTGAACCTAATTCTAATTCGTAACCTCAGCTTCCACACTCAAAGCTTTCGTCTCAATGAATCCTTTAAAGTCGATAACTGACTGATATCACCTTTTTGATTCTCCTTCTTTGATTTGCCCATTCAGCTTGACGGCTTAATAAAGCTATCTAATCTTTTCTCTACATCAGCATCAGTTACTTCTACTGAATCTTTTCCTAATCCAAGGTTTTTGTATTCACCTAATCCCAACATTTGGTTTAATAGTAACAACTGCTTTGAATTTAACACTTTCTTCTTTTGCTGATTTCTTTAACATCGATATCAGGCATAGCTAATGGTGAAACTTCTAATTCATCAATAGCTTTTTGTAGTAAGCTGCTGGTAATACATGAAATCTACTGCATCTTGGAATAATGCTTCTTCTCCGTACATTTTGTTGAATACGGCTCTTGGTAATTTACCTTTTTCTGAATCCAGGTGCGTTAACACGTTTAACTCGCACGTTTGAATGTTTGGTCTAATCCTTTTCGCAAATTCTTCTTTGTTGCTGAAAAAGCGATAACTACTTTTCCATCTTCTTTATTTAAAATTTGTGACATTTATTTTTCCTCATACTTTTTAAGTATCATCAAAAATGTTAGTATAAAAATACTAAAAACTCTTGATTAATTATATAGTAAATAGCATAAAAAGTCAATCGTTACACATTTAAATTATCGTTTTTATAGAGTTAGTTAAACAGTCTCAAAAATCCTTTTAACCTCTTCAAATTATTACTAAATTTTCGGGCAAAATTGTAATACTTACATACTCTATTTACCAACTAGTACTAAATTCTTTTATTAATTTATCATTTTCTCTCAAAATTAGGATAATATTTCCTAATAACGAATAGAATTTAGGTGTATGCGTTTGTTTCTAACAAATGAGTGAAAGTTCATGGACAATAGTATGTTCTAAAAACATTCAATCGAGGTATTTTACAAGTTCATAGTTTATCCAGATTCTTTGGCTGTAATGTGTAAGTACCCCAGCGTGTTTTCATCTTTTTAATTCTAAGTTCTTCAGCATGAACATTCATGATTTTCTCGTATTTATTAATAACTCTAACGAGCTATTATATAAAATTTTTCTCAACTCTTTTATTATATTTGCTCTCGATCTTGTTTTTATCCTTTATAACTAGTTAATTTGTCATTAACATATGCAACCGAATTCTTCAAACCGCTTCTAACTTCTAGTTAGCTCTTTTCCCGAAAACAAAATGTTTTTCACCTGTTACATAATAACAGTATGACCATTCTTCAAGATATTATTCCTTCTAAGTTTTATTTCATCAATATTATCTCTGAATCAAGTTTTTATAATATAATTAGCTGTTCTCGGAGGGGCACTTACTACTACATCTCCATTCTTTTCTACCTTAAATAAATGTTTTAGCTTTTTCCTGTATTTTATCATAAACTACTAAATCATCTACACTTATTATTCTTTTGCATCTACCCTCCTCTATATTTTATTATTATTTTAACTCACAACCTACTAATGCAGTACCGACTCTTATATGAGTTTACCTTCTTCAATTGCAATCTTATAATCGTTACTCATACCCATAGATAAAAACTCACATGGTACATGATAAATTCAGCCCTTTTACTATATCACGTAATTTTCTTAATTTTCTAAAGCAATTACGTAACACATCCTCATCTTCGACAAAAGGTGCCATTGTCATAAGTCCTACAACTTTTATTTTTGAATACTGCTCTAATGATTTTTATAAAGTCAATAGCTTCTTCAGAGTTAAACCATGTTTACTCTCTTCTCCCGAAACATTAACCCCGTCACGAAACATTTATTTCCTTATCAGCACGTTTTTCAATTTCTTTAGCTAAGCTATCTCTATCTAATGCGTGAAAATAATCAACCTCATTGATCACGTCACGTACTTTTCTAGTTTGTAAACTTCCAATTAAATGCCAAGTTTTATTAGAATAATTATTTTTCTTTCAACATAATTTTTGTGGCCGATTCTCTGCAAAAGTCTGTAATACCTGCTTCTATAGCTTTCGTCCACTCTAGCATCAGTAACATATTTAGTTACAGTTATTAAGTTCACTCTCATCAGTATTTCTTCCTACTTTTTCACAAGTTTCCTCTATTTCTCTTGTTATTATTTCAAAAATTCTCTCTAACGTTCATTTCTCTCCTACTTACTCTATATTTTAATGTTATATTATAATTATAACATGATGATTATTATTTTGTTATTAAATAAATAAAAAGACACCTATTAAAATAGATGTCATAACAAGTAGTCGGATCGGATTCGCACCCAGCTATTTCTCTTCTCAGAGCGTATTCCTTCTTCAAACCACTGCCCTACTTGTTACCCTAATTATATCAGATTTTTCTTTATTCAAATTATTTTTATAATATTATATATTTTTCTAGTTAAAATACAGAAAGTAACAAGAAAACCTCATTACTTTCTCTACTATTCATCTTATTTCTTAGGTATAAGCTCCAATACTTTATCCTTAGGGAATATTAGCTATAGATTCTGTAGTATTCACCTCTACCCATTTTTCTATTTGATTATCATAATTATCACTTAAAAATGTCCACTTTGTCCTGGCCCAACAACGTGATGTCCTGTTTTAGTCTCAAAATCATAGACAAATCTCCAAGAGCTCCCATGATTTACCAGCCCCTCATCATTTTGTTTAGCCGCTTGAACTGTTACTTTTCGAACCTGAAATTGGATATTCTTTAGGATTTAGAAAAGTATGCCATAATGTTGATGATTTAGATAACGGATGTCTAAACCATAATTTATGAGCCTCTCACTTCCATTTAGATACATCTGTTCCATATTTTCCTTCTAATTCAGATATCGTTTCATTTAGACTGTTAGTCAATACCTCATTTAGCCCACCTTTTTCCTCAATAAGATTTTACCTTCTTATCATTTATGCTATCTCTAAGAATCTTATCTGCATAACTTTCTTTATGTACATGAATTTATAAACATCAGAATTCATCTTATCTTTTAGTATATATGATTGTATCTTTTTCATCCAAAGGTCAAAAATAAGTGGCGAAGAATCATCCTTATCATCTACATTATTCCACAATTTTTAACTTATCAACAATTTCCTTTTTAGAAATTTTTGTCAATATTATATTTTTAAGAAATTCGGTAAAAATTCTTGAGAATATAAATTTTTGTATCCATTTGAAGTTTTTCATATCATCTACTGTTGTTATTTCTTTTTCGATAATACTTCATCTATACGAGCTTTTCTATACGGTTGTGCCCATACATTTGATGTATGGTAATCAGTTTTACAGTCTCGGTATTAGCTGTAGCTATAAATCCTTCTTCTGGATTAATGAGTTTTCGTAATTTATCATAAGAAACATAACCACTCCAACCGTAGTCACTACTATATCCTGGCACCGGGAGATTTCCATCACCTTTTTCCTAATCGGAACATTACCATTTTGATTTATATGCTATATACCTTCATTATCAGCGAAAACAAAATTTTGAGCCGGAGCTTAATTTTCCAATGATTTTTCAAATTCTTGCCAATTTTTGATTTATCAATATTTAAAATAGCTTCAACTCTTGTGTTGATTCTAGTGCTGTCCATCGCATCGAGAAACTTGCATCTTTATTGCCTAAGGGTTTAAGTAACTGATCGATTATTGGACCATGTTTTTGTGTTAACTACTCTCATAACTCAACTGCATCTTTTACCTTTTTATCTTGATTGAATACTTATCGACCTGAGAATCATAATACTCATTATCATATTTAAATCTATATGGATTATTCTCCTGTCTTTTCTCAATATATAAATCTTGTACATCTGGTCCAAAATTAGTAACACCCCACGCTATATGTTCATTATGGCCTAGAATAATACCAGGCACCCCAGGGAAAATTACACCAGAAACCTTATTACTTGGAGTTAATAGAGTCATCTGATACCATACTGATGGTGTTCCGAGTCCTAAATGTGGATCATCTGCCAATAACGGTTTACCTGATTTAGTCTTCTTACCAGAAACAACCCAATCATTACTACCATTTTCCATAGGTGGTCTTTCTGTTTCTGCTGTATTCTTATCTATACTCACATCTAGACCTAAATTTGCTTTTATTATTTCTTCATTATCTTTATTATTCGAGAAGCTATCTGGTAATAATTGTTTTAAATTTTTCTTCCCCTAAATTATTTAAAAATCCAATTATTAAAACCCAAGTGATCCCAGTGTCCTCCCTAAGTCATATGCCATATATTTTCCTACAGTTAGCGAATCAATCGTGTCCAATTTTCAGAGAATACCCTAATAGAGAAAATTCATAAGGTAATTTATTATCTCTCTTCGCTTCGTCTATATACGCATTAACCCCTTGTGCATAACTTTCCAATATTTTCTAGCCTCTTCTGAATAGTCATTATACGAGGCTTCGGCTGCTTTTCTAAGAGAAAATACTAAAAATTTCTTATCATTTTCTAATGCTGCTTCTCCTACAATTTCAGAAAGTCTTCCACTAGCTTGTCTTCTAGCTAAGTCCATTTGAAACAATCTGTCTTGAGCATGAATATACCCCTGCACCTTATACACATCGATATCATTTTCAGCCCTCAACTGTAGGAATTCCATTTTTTTATCACGTGATACTTTTTGCACTTTTTAGCTAATATATTTAATTCTATCTTTCCCTCAACTTTTGGTGAGATTTGTGAATAAAATAATATCCATATCCCCCAGCCAACAATATAACTGACACTAGTGCTATAGCTAATCTTTTCAATATCTTAATAACTTTATTTTTCATAGACCTCCTAGAAAATAAATTATACTAAGAATTATATTAGCTTCAATTATATTTTTGCAAATTAATATTTCTTAAAAACTCTAAATAAGTATAGTTATTTTTCACTTATCTTCATTAATTTATATATGATAGATGTTTCATATCTCTTTAAAAATATAATATATTCCACTTTCTTTTATTTCCCCACTTCTATACACTAGTTATTATTTTTTTATTCTTGTTAATTTTAATATTTTACTATTTATATTACTTCAGCATTGGAATATATTTTTAAAAATTTTATAAAAAAGTTTTCGAAGAAATCATTTCTCTTCGAAAACTAAAGTTGACTATTATATTTTTCTGAATTTCTTACTAATATTATTCTTATTCCTAAGAAGAAGTATATTATACAGCTAATAAATAATATACCTAAGCTAAAGATTAATAATAATATGCTATATACTAAGAATAAAAATGCTACTATATTGTGATTTATCCTTTTTAAACATTACAAATAGTAATAATAAAAATAAAATTACTAGTAGTGCAAAAATATAACCACGCTAATTGTCCCATAACTTGAAAGATAAAATGCATATCTTTTTCGTAGAAACATTGGCACTATCCTGCAAGTTTTGTTTGTTCACGAATTTGATCGACTATTTTTAGTTCTTAAGTACTCATTTCCTGCATACTCTCGAAATAAGTTGATCATTCCTCCAATAAACCAATATACAAGATATATATTACACTAGAGATATAATAATATTTTTCTCTAATTTGTCAAAATACATTATTTTTCACCTTTACCCTTGCACTTAGCGCAAGTTCCATAGAATGATAAAGAATTATCTTGAACCTCAAAAGAATACTCTTTTTCATATATTCAATAAGTTTATTAAATATAGGATTAGATACTTTCTCTATATTATTGCAATTAGTACAGATTAAATGATGGTAGCTCATCATCTACAGATTGTCTTAAATGATATTTAGAAACACCGTTGCTAAAAGATATTTTTCTAAAAATTTTTAATTCATAGAAAATATCTAAAGTTCTATAAACTGTTGCAATACCAATATCTGGTGTCTTCTCTTTTAAAATAAAGTATAGTTCTCTCTGCACTAAGGTGCTGATCCTCATTCTCTACTAGAATTTCAACAATTTTTTCCCTTTGGTGTTAGTTTATAAGGTGATTGTTGAATTATTTTGATTATTTCATCATAAATGCTCTGTACTATTTTGCGCCTTTCCTATAGAGTAAGATAATGCAAGCATAGTCTTACTGTCCGTTATAACATTGTCATCTAAAAGTTTAATTGCTTCTTCAATTTTATACTTACGTAGATTAATAAACTCATCGTCATCTGGATTCTGCTCCCCAGGATACTCTAAATTATCTACATATATATTGTAATTAATTCTGAACTATATCCTAAAGCTACATGAACATCACATAGTTTTTCTAGTCTGTCTTCTTCAACCACATATCCTGTTTCTTCTGCAGTTCACGAATAGCCGCTAGTTTCTTATTGCTTTTCCCCAAGCTCTAACTTTACCCTGCAGGAATTTCTAAAGTCACCGATTCTATAGCTTTTCTATATTGTTCAACTAGAACCACTTCATCATTTTTGTTAATGCTAGGATTGCTACTGTTCCTCTGTGATTTATTAGTTCGCGTTTTGAAGTTTCTCCATTCGGTAAAAGTAACTGTATGCACTTCTACATCCAATACTTTTCCTTTGAATATTTTTCGACATCAATAGTTTTTCTTCTAAGTCTATTCTCATAATTTCCTCCAAATTTTTACAAACTATATTCTTTCTAAATCATGTGCTATTCTCACCATACATTTACTACTTAATGTATCAATAACCTCTTTTCTCAATGCTTTCTGTCATATCTTGCACTAATATGCGTTAAAAAATACATTTTCGACTCTACTTTTCTCTATTATCTTTTCTATATCTAATACACTTAGATGATAATCGCATGATGTGCATCTTCTTTAATAAATATGTACATTCTGTAATTATAATATTACTATTTTAACAAATTCATCCAATCCTTCAAAGTATCTTGTATCTGGTATAATTGAGATTTCTTTTTCCAGGTTTATCTTCAGATAAAAACTCACTTGAATTATACACTTTACCATTAAATTGAAAGTATCCGATTCCTTTATTTCTCTATAAAACGGTCCTGGCGTAATTCCTAATTCTTTTTAACTTATCTGCATCTAAGCTCCCTTTTGTTTTTAAATATAATTTTATACCCAAAACATTCAATATTATGAGCTAGTGGATAGCTAAAACAGTAACAGTTTTATTATCTATTATACACTGTTCACTAGAAATTTCAATATATTCCACGCTATAAGAAAGTGAACAATGTGAACATCATATTCTTCTCTATAAACTCCTTAATACCTACAGGTCCATAAATAGTAACCTTTGATGCTTTAGTATCTAAAAGAAAACTTCTTGAAGATAAAAACCAATCAATCCTAGTACATGATCGTGCATGAAGATGACTAATCAAAAATTTTAGTTATTTTGGTTGGTTTAATATTTGTTTTTCAAAATCTGAGTGTTGAGTTGCCTCTCCACAATCAAACATCCAACACTCTTTTTAGTTCTTGCATAAAATTAAATACAAAAACTTTGTGTATTTCTAAATTTCGCTAGAAGCCCAGCTCCTGTTCCTAAAAATTGTACTTCCATTGTATTCCTCTACTCAATAATTAATAATAGTGGCCTAAAAAGATATTCCATTTAAGCCACTTTTATGTATATTATAGTTTTACTACAAAAATTCAGCATCTTGTAGACATGTTAGTACATGTTCTACTCCTGTTGAATTTCTATAGTTCAAATTCATTCACAGATTCCACTTGTTCCTCAAAAAGAAACTGTAATTTTTCCCTGCTAATATTTAATAATAAAAATATTTTTATCATTGCTGTATGAATCTGTTTGATTCCTGTTTTAAGATTCATGTGCACCACTTGGTATCTATCATTTTCTAAAATAATCCCACCCTAATAACGCATTTTTATCTAATTTAATCTCATAGTTTTACCTTCCTTTTACGTTTATATAATCCGTCCTCTTCAATCATAATAAGCTTATTCTTGAACAATCTTCCAACAGCACGCTTAAAGCTTCTTTACTCATTCCAAATACGGCTTTAATCTCTTCTGGATCAGATTTATCAGTGAATTCACAATAACCATTATTTTCAATATAATCCATAATTGCTTGTCCGTCACTATCCATTCTTTCATGTGCACGTGGCAAGAATGAACCATTGATTTCACCATTATCTTTAACACCAATAACACGCAGTGTTACTTTTTCACCTAAACGAGGTTCTTTTTCACGTTCACTTTCGTGAACAAATACTTTATAACCATCTTTCGTTAATAAGAATGTTCCCACTCTCATTAAACGATACGGATAAGCCTCAATATCCTTATTTTTCATACTTCTAGTTGCTTTTGAATAAAGTGATGCTACGATAGTCTCTGTCGCTAAACGTGCGAAAAGTTGTCCGCTAAAGTCACGACGTAGTGTAATAAATAGTTCGTCACCTTCTTTAGGGCCAAACACTTCTTAATTTTGGTAAATCTTCTCCTAAAAGTGGAATTTCACGAGAGAAACCAATATCAAGACCGACTCTATCTTCTTCAACTTTAACCACTTTACTAAAAGCATAATCACCATATGTCACTTCTGGAATATTCGGTGTTGCAAATAACTTCCCACTACGAGAAGGATATACAAACATTGAGTATTCTTCTCCAATTTCGTAATCATCTAAACTCTCACGTCAGATTCGTTACAGTTAATTTCTTCGTCATTTGGTCCTTTAAAAACTAATGATGAACTTTTTCTTCTCTACTAATTCTAAGAAATGGATTTCTCCAGTAATAAATTTAATATCTTTCTCTTTCCATCAAAGTACCTCTTTCTTTTTATTTTCGTATAACAACTTACAGCAATGTTACTAAACATCTTCTATAAAAAGGTTGATACCTAATATCAACCTTTAAATTAATCGGAAAAGTAGTACTAGGGCGTACTACTTAACCATATTTTTTATTTGTTTTAATTGATTTACTCTTATTTCCTTTGAAGGAATCTTTTATTTCATCTTCATTATACCCTTACTTGTAATCTCTTATCATCAACAATGATAGGTCTTCAAGCATTCTGGATTATCTTGAATAACTTTATATAATTCTTGAATTGACATACTTTCAATATCCAAATTCAATTTTTGGAAAGTTTTTCGATCTGAATGAGATTATATCTTCTGTTCCGTGCTCCGTGATAGACAAATGTCTTTAATCTCATCTGTTGTCAGAGCTTCTGAAAAATATTTCTTTCCACAAAGTCTATTTCGTTTTCAATAAAGTCAAGCTTTCGCTTTTCTACAGAAGTACAACTTGGCGATGTAAACAATGTAACTACCACCAGCACTCACACTCCTTTATAAAAATAACATTAATATTTTTTTATAATTCTATATACTATTATATTATACTACATATGTTGTCGTTTTACAATATAGTATTGAAAAATATTTTAATTTGTCAACTAAAAACACTTATTTGATATCATTTTGCACTGACTATCCTTGTAGACATAGACCTTATGTTCTACCCTTACATTTTTATTTGGTTAGTTAAAAAATAAATTATATAATAATACACTTGTACAATACTTTTGCAAAAATTTTACGATTTTATTATAAACTATGAAACTTAAATTAAAATTAAATATTTTCAGCATTTCTCCCACATAGTTTTATCTTACTGCTAAATTGACAAAGTATTTTTATGTATGTATCATATCATATGCCAGCATGGCGGAATTGGCAGACGCACTGGACTCAAAAATCCAGCGATGGCAACATCGTGCCGGTTCGACCCCTGGCTGCTGGTATAATGATTAAGACAAGGTTTTTAAGCCTTGTCTTTTTCTCTGTTGTATGTTGAGTTACCAATTTTTCCATTTTAAAAATAAATCGTCAAGTTTATTAGCTAATGATTTCTGTTTGCTTGGGTATAAATGAATAAGTATCTCATTGTTGTTGTTATTGATGCGTGTCCTAATCTTTCTTTAACAACGAGATAATCTTCTCCTTGATTTATAAGTAATGATGCATGTGAGTGCCTCAAATCATGAATTCTTATTTTCTTTAAATCTTTATCCCTTTCTAGTATTTGCTTAAACTTCTTATCGATCATGTTTTTAGTAATTGTTATTGGGGTACTTTGTATTATTTGTAGTTCATCAGTATTTTTCGTAAATTCCTTAAGCTTTTTCTTTTTGTTTTACTTTCCAATCTTTTAGCATTTCTATAATTTCTGATTGATTGTTATATTTCTTGTTCCTAATCGTGTTTTTGTTGTATTAATGTGGCTTGTATTATTGACAAAGTATACTGTTTTGGTAACGTAAATCGTATTTGTTATTAATATCATTCCAGTTTAGTGCGAGTATTTCTCCATTCTCATACCAGTCAAAGATATGCAATTACGAAAAACAGATCAGCAACTTATTTCATCATCTTGAATAAGCTCTCTAAATTTGGTGAATTCTTCATTTAATATCAGGATTTGCTAATTGGTAATTTTCTCAGATTCTCAACAGGATTTTTATCAATGAGGGATTTTCTTATACCAGTATCAAAAATTTTTTAAGTAAAATTAGAACTTTATTAATTGTATTATAACTTAAAAATTTCATTTTCATTTTGCTTTTTAGGCTTTGTTTTTAGGTATTCACGAAATTCGAATATATGGTCATACGTTAATTTATTTAAATTTGTGTTTTTAAAATATGGTTTAATATGACGCTCATAATTGTTTCTTTGTGTACTTGTATAGCTTATTTTACTCGCCATTTTTGACAGTCTCGTGTCATTTTATCTTTTAAGAGGAGCAAGAAATATTGCATACCCTTTTTAAAGAGGTTTATGATTATTTTAATGCAGATTGATGATTTGTTTTTAATTTCTAAATTCATTCTAGATGTTGCTACTATTTGTCATTACCCTTCCCTCTGCTTTTTAAACGGGATCACAGTGATATTGAGGACAAGTAGGTGAAATGTTGCAGAAGTTGATAACATAAAACTAATGACCACCCTGAAAAAGGGTGGTTTTCTTCAGGTATAACCTCCTTTGTTACTAACACGCACCTCAAGGCGCTGGCTTTCACATTCGCTCGCCCCATTGTATATTAACGCCCGCTACCCGTTAGTTAAACGGGTTTATCTATTTTTCTTATTTCCAAATGGATTTGTATATTCTTTTGTTGTCAATTTGTCTATTGAAATGTCATGCGTTTCTTGTTCTCTAATATATTTTCTTATTGTACTTTCATTCAAACCTACAGTACTTACATAGTATCCTTCTGCCCAAAATTTTCTATTCCCATACTTATATTTCAAGTTTGCATGCATATCAAATATCATCAGTGAACTTTTTCCTTTCAAATACCCCATAAAACTTGATACACTATATTTCGGTGGTATTGATAATAGCAAATGTATATGATCTGGCATTATATGTCCTTCTATTATTTCCACTCCTTTTATACTTACATAACCTTTTTATTATATCTACTATATCTCGTTTGTATTGATTAAATTCTATTTTTCGTCTATACTTAGGGGTAAATACAATATGGTATTTACATAACCACTTTGTATGCGATAAACTATTATGTTTATTTGTTATAGTAAAAATCATCCTTTCTTTATTTTAGAGCTTGAACTACTCTTGTTTTATCAAGAAAGGATGATTTTCAACTGTTTAACTTTATCTCGCACCCGCATAGCGGGTGGTTTTTCTGTTTTGGGGACTTGCCTCCTCAACTGGCTAAAGCCTTTAATACAAACCTACGGTGAGCCTCCGTAGGTTGTTCAATGTCTAAAAATCGCTATTTTACTGATGAAGTAAAAATATTGTATTGCAGCGAAACACAAAATACGATACAATAAAAACAATTAATAGTTTTACCATTTATCAAGGAGGAGTAAGTATTATGAAAAATATTTATATGTATGTTCAAGATACTATGGCCGATTTTGAACACGGCTATTTGATGCATGCACTAAGTTTACAGGCTATGTTAGAGAACCTAAAGTAAAAATTATTAACGGTTTCTAAAGGGAAAAGTCTATAAAAACTGCTGGAGGAATGACAATTGTTCCAGATTTTAATCTATATGATATAGATACTGCAAATACAGATGCTCTATTGCTTATCGGAGGAGATAGTTGGTTGAACAATGAGCAAGATGACGTTTTAGAACTTGCCTCTGAACTATTACAAGAAAATATCTTAGTTGGAGCTATCTGTGGAGCTACTTTGGGATTAGCCGAAAAAGGAATTTTAGATAATCGATATCATACAAGTAATGCTTCATTCTTTTTAAGCCAGATGAGCCAACATTATCAAGGACATGGTTATTATAAAGATGAGATTGCAGTTCAAGACGGAAATCTTATTACTGCGAGTTCAGCCGGTTCTTTATTATGGGCTAAGTTTATTGTCGAGGAGTTGGGACTGTATTCAAAAACTACAGTCGAGGCATGGTTTAATTATTTTTCAACGGGAGATCCTCAATATTATGTCGAAAATGATGAACTCTCTAGAAAAAGATACATTGGAAAGTTAATATGAAAAAGATTATTTTCGTAGGAGTAACACCAACTGGTACAATAGAATTCCCAAAATGTCTTATTTAGTAGAAATCCTAACAGAAGTTGGTTTTTTTAAATGTTCAAACATATATTCAGAGTGGGGAATATACTGTTAGAATCAGAGTTATCTGACGAAGAAAATCAGAAAGTTAGTTCATGATACGATTTTGGATAAAATTGGAGCTGATTTATCAATAATTATCAAAGAAATTAATCAATTAGAGTTGCTATTCAAAAAACCCATTTGATAATACTTATGATAGTTCTCGTATTCATCTAGTTTTTACTAACGAAGAGATTCCTGAAAGTACTCTAACAGAACTTAGTAGAGAATTTTGGAGATGAAGAGTTCTATGATGGTCACGAGTGTTGATACCTATATTTACCACGTGATGCTCGAAAGAAACGTTTAAACACTAATTATCTTGATTTGGAATTCGGATGACTATGCGAAAATTGAGTGTAGTTAATCGGCTTTTCAAAGTTTTAATCAGACAGAATCAGATAAAATTATATTATAAAAGTGGAAAAGCAAAAATTGATGACTATGAGATGATAAGGAGAAGAACGATGATAGAAGAACGAATCCATGCTACAAAGCAGTATGTTAAAGCTTTATTTGCTGATCGAGCGGATGGCCATGATGTAGAGCATACCTTCATGTCTATACCTAATGCTATGAGAATCGCACAAGCAGAAGGTCCATGTGATCTGGAGATAGTGGGCTTTGTCAGCTCTTCTTCACGATGCAGATGATGATAAATTGTTTCAAACAGAGAATAATGCGGATGCTCGCATCGTTTCTAAAAGAGATTGATACTCCTCAAAAACCAAATCGACCAGATTTGTCGGGTCATCAATGCTGTTTTCTTTCAGCAAAAATCGCGGTAAACATCCAGAAACCATAGAAAGCAAGATTGTCCAGGATGCAGACCGCCTGGATGCGATAGGAGCTGTAGGAATTGCGCGAACTTTTTCCTATGGTGCCACAAGAGAGGCCCTCACTGATACCATCCAACATTTTCCATGACAAGTTGCTCCTCTTAAAAGATGGAAATGAACACAGAGACTGCCAAACAAATGGCAGAAAAGTCGCTATCAATTTTTACTCACCTTTCTAAATGAACTAGAAAAGAATTGCACTGAATAAAATATTGAAATTAGCTTTTATAAAAAGACTCTTTGAAAAGGAAGATATGCTAAATCGACTATTAAAACCCCCATTTTTAAGTTGTTCAACGTATTCAGACATCCCTTATCTCAATCAAACAATTACCGGTACCTCCGAACGGCAACGAACGTTAGTGCCATCACTTACACTATATTCAAGATATTTGAAGAATCTAGGGTTTAAACCAAACAAAGGCGTCTAAATATCTAGACGTAATCTAATTTGAATTATCTTTATCTGGGGTATGAGTCCGTGTCTTTAACGGGGGTACAAAAATTTGAAAATGAGTCTATTTTTGCAAGATTCAAAAGGCTTAAAACTCTATTAAATCAAAGGTTGTAAGATTTAAATAATGTAGTTATGGAACTCAAAAATCCAGCGATGGCAACATCGTGCTGGTTCGACCCCGGCTGCTGGTATACATGATTAAGATAAGTTTTGAAATGACCCTAAAAAGTTAGATCAAAAATCTAACTTTTTGGAGGTCGTATATTTCTATGACTAAATATAATTTTGAATTTAAAAGAAAGTCGTACTAGAGTATATAAATGAAAACATAAGCATAAGATCGTTAGCGAAAAAGCATGCTATAAAATCTCATAATAATATTGAAATTTGGGTTGCCAAATATAAGAAATATGGAGATGAAGATTATATCGTTCAAGAAAAATGAAGAATATCCTTTCGAGATATATGTTGTAGAATTATATCTTAGCAGTGAACTCTCATACAATGACTTAGCTTTACAAGAAGGTATAAATAATCCAGCACTTATTTGTAACTGGGTTAATCGCTTTAGAGTAGCTGGTCCTGATGCATTGAGAGAACGAAGGAAAGGTCGGAAAATCTTAATGGCTAAATCACCTAAAAAGTTGTAAGGAAACAACAAGTCAAACCACAAATGATAATATATCTAAAGAATATGTAAAAAGAATTAGAAGATAAATTACTACAACTAAGGGATAGAAAATGCATTTTTAAAAGCGAGGAGACTGCGTTTGGCGGAAGAAGCAGAAATGAAAAGAAGGCGCGAATTATAAGCAGTCTCGAGGAGAATTCATACTTAAAAGACCTTCTTTTATATGCGAAAATGCCAAAAGCTAAAACATATATGTACTGGCAGAAGAGATTTGATAGGTTAATCCAGATAAAAGAAATTGAAGAGAAAATATTAGAAATAAGAAAGAATAATAAAGATTATGGTTATAGACGTATATATGGTGCGTTACGTAATTCAGGATATATAATAAACAAAAGAAAGTTCAAAGAATTATACAAAAAATTAGGCTTACAGGTTACATGATTTACTAGAAAAGTAGAAAATACAATTCTATATAAAGGAAAAAAATTGGGAAAACAGCTGGAATAGAATTAGAAGACGATTCAATACTAATATTTCCACATCAAAAATCACTACAGACACAACTGAATTTAAATATTATGAAGTTAATGAGAGAGTAAATTAGTAGTAAAGAAACTTTATTTAGATCCATTTATGGATATGTATAATGGTGAGATATTCAGCTATAGTATAAGTGAGAGCCCATCAGCTAAAAATATAATGGATGCACTAGAAAAAGCTATTAAAGTCACAGCTAAATTCCCTTATAGGAGAACTTTCCACTCTGATCGAGGATGGGCTTATCAAATGAGAGGCATATTCGAAAAGGTTAAAAGAATAACGTATTTACCAAAGTATGTCTAGAAAAAGCAAATTGTTTGGATAATTGGCAATGGAGGAATTTCTTCCAGAATATTAAAACAAGAGATATACTATGGAACAACATATAATAGTTATAGGGAGCTGAAATTAGCTATTGAAAATATATAAAATACTATAATGAAGAGAGAATAAAAGAGAAACTAGGATGCTTAAGTCCTAAGCAATATAGAATAAAAACATATGACTGTATAAATATAAAAAGATAGCGTAGCAGTCATTATAACTACTACGCTATTCTAAGTCTAACTTTTTGGGGTCAGATTATTTTAAGCCTTGTCTTTTTATATATAAATAGCTAATTATAAATAACTACTTCATCTAAGAATTTAAAAATCAATAGCTTTTTGATATTTTTCTTTTCTCTCTATATCCTTTTCAGTAACTTTAGCTAGTCTTGTTAAGTCTGAATTATGACGTAAGTCTGCTAATTTTACAACTCTTGCTAGTTCATTTTTCTTTACTGAATTTTAAGTAACTTTGATAGTTTTCTCCCTTCTTTTGGTTATAATATCAACAGCTTCTATAACTTCTTTAGAAAACCCATACTCATACAAATCTTCTAATGTTAGCTCTGTATCTTCAATAACATCATGAAGATATGCTACTGTTTTTCTTCGTCAGTTTCTACAAAACTAGCCACCCTTTTCAGGATGTTTTATATAATCTTCTCCAGCTTTATCGACTTGTCCTAGATGGGCTCTTTTAGCTATTTCATAGGCTTTTCACTTTGAGATTGTTTCATATTTTTATTATATACTTACCTATTTTGTTAGTCAAACATTACTAACATGAATTATCAAACAATTCTTTGTTATAAAACCTCTATACAACTATATACTCAGCAGTCATTTCATTTAACTATTTTTGCTTTTACAAGATATCCTTTTACTATGATACTATTATGTATAACAAGATAGTATGAATCAATAACTTTTATATTAATAAATAGAGACTTAAGAAAGAAATACAGAATGGAGATAAACACTTCTCAAATACTAAAAGGGACATTAGAAGCATGTATTTTACAGCTAATAAAAATAAAAAGAAATGTACGGCTGCAGAAATAACTGAACAGCTTTTCTAATTTCCGGCTCGATATGGTTGCTCAAGGAACTATTTACCCTCTCCTTTTAAAAATTAGAAAGGGAAAAATATGGTTACTAGTTATTTAAAGGAAAAGTAACTCAGGACCTACTAGAAAATATTATTCAATTACCAAAAATGGTAAAAGATTATATAAACTCATTTGAAAGATGTATGGGGAAATATAAGTACTACAATAACAAAAATTTTAGAAAACGAATAAAGTCTAGAGGAGGAACAATTATGAACATCACTGACTTAATAAAAACAAAATAATAAACTTAGATCACAACTTAATGAAGATAATAAGAAATATTATGAAGAACTTTTAGTTGCTTGTCGGATGAAAATACTACAAAAGAATCAGAACTAGAAATTCAATTACTGGAAATATTACAAGATTTAATCCTATATCAAAAACAAGGAAAAACTTTACCGATGTTTTTGGAAATGATATAAACAAATTATCTTCATCAATACTTGTAGAACTTCCAAAGGAAAATAAAAGGGAAAACTATTAAGATTTTCTCTAGTTTATCTTTTAATATTAATTATTAGTTCTCTAGTACCTTCTGTATTCACTAGAACTATACAACCAATTATAACAATGTTCTCTATATTATTATTATCTTTAGGATCATCAGTTTGCTTATATCTATTAATTTATAAAAAACAGATAAAAATAAGTGGTTTATATATATTTCTTCGTTAATTATATTTGAGATTTCTTTTATTCTAATACCTATTCTAAATAAATTAAAAGCTACTTCCAGAGTATCTTTCTTTTAGAAGTAACAGTATCAAGTAATATCTTATACTTATTTGGAATTTTTAGTGCACTTTCTTATATATACATTTTTAACTTTTAAAAATACTATTCTAAAAAGATATAGTCAAACCAGCTCGACTATTCTATTTGTCGAGCTAATTTTTATAAAAGTTCACCTTAGAGAAATAATTTTAATTTTAAAATAACATTTTTTTCTATTGAATAATTTTTTAAACCTGTTATAATAGTAAAACATTATTTTTAGGGAGAGAAGCCATGAATAACTCAATTTTTGATAAATTAAAACATGCTGAACAAGGCGCTAAACTTAGTATTTTTATCATATTTACTACTTGCAGTATTAAGCTTAGTGCTGGGGTATTCTTTTAAATCATCCGCTCTTGTTGCCGACGTGTATTAACAATGCTACCGATGTAATTTCACTCAGTTTGCGTTCTTGTCGGTTTTAAAAATTTCTGAAAGCCTGCAGATGCAGACCACCCTTTATGGGCACTTTTAGAGCCGAGCTTATATCTACATTAATAGCTTCATTTATTATGCTATACGCTGGAATTGAAGTAGTAATGTACGCGATAAAAAATCATCTCAGGAACAATTGAACAACCTAGCATACTATCAGCAGTTGTAGCATTTAGCTAGTATTATTATGCTTGCAGTATACTTCTATAATATTCGTCTAGCAAAAATCGAAGTAAATCTCTTAAAGCTGCCGCTCTAGACAATCTGAGTGATGCACTTGTTTCTATCGGTACACTAATAGGGATTATTGCTACATATATCGGTATTCCTATCGCTGACTCTATAGTCGCAATTATCGCTGGATTGCTTATTATTTATACGGCAGTTAGTATCTTTAAAGAATCAACACACGTTCTCACAGATGGGGTTGATACTGAAGTGATAGACAAGGTTAACGATATTGTAAATGACATTAACGGTGTAACTTCTATAGTCGATACGAAAGGTAGAACTCATGGCTTGCTATACTTTATCGATATTACGGTTACCGTTGATCCTTCTTTAAATGTTAAGCAGAGTCATGATATTACAGTTAAAAATCGAAAAAGAATTATCTAAAGAATTCTATTATTGAGAAACTTTTAGTACTTTAGAACCTCATGGTATTCCATGCCATACTATTAAATATATTTTTGATGAAATTATTCTTCCTAATAACTCCTGTTATTTCAAGTACAATTTCATCTTTTTATTATTCCTACGTTTGACAAAAACAAATACTAAAAGTATAATTATTGTACGTATAAAGTATTTTTCAGTATTAAATATCTTTTAATTTATTATCTTAAAATACTAATTAACTAAAAATTGGAGTTTTAAATTTATGACACACGCAAAAGCAATATTCTTCGGTGAACATGCAGTTGTTTATGGATATAAAGGAATAACTATTCCTCTTCCACAGATGAACGTCGAAGTTACATTAGAAGATACTGATACAATTCAACAACGTGATGAAATTTCTAAGTTTTATCGCTGATACATGTGAAATTGATAAAAACAAAATTAATATAACTAGCACTATTCCTGTAGGACGAGGGCTAGGTTCTTCTGCTGCGCTAAGCATCGCTATTGCACGTGCTAAAAACTCCCAAATAGAGAAATTGCAAATAAATGCGAAAAATTTATTCACGGTAATCCTAGCGGTATCGACGTTAATCAAGTACTTAGCGATACTCCCTTTTATTTTCTAAAAAGAAGGGGCTAGTGAATTAAATTTTGACTTGAATAGTTATTTACTAATTATCGATACAGGAGTTGTTGGAATTACTAAAAGAAACTCTAAAACATATAGCAGATAATTATGATAAATATGAAAATTATATTGCTGAATTAGGTGAAATCACAGATTTAGTAATTGAACCGTTAAAAAAATAAAGACATCGACCTTGTCGGACAATATATGTATAAAGCTCACGACTTATTACAAAAACTTGGAGTAAGTCACGCTAGCAACGATAAGGTTGTGGAAATTTGTAAAAATAATAATGCAGTCGGCGCTAAACTAACTGGTGGTGGCGCTGGTGGATGTTGCATTAGTCTTAGCAAATACAAAAGAAAATGCATTAGAAATTCAAAATGCATTAAAAGAGAAAGGATATTCATCATGGATAGTTACAGTTTAGGTTATGCTAATATTGCCTTAGTAAAGTACTGGGGAAAAAAATCTAAAGATCCTGTCTTCCTTATAATCCTAATATTTCTTTAAGATTAGACAATCTTTTTATCAAAAACAAAAATCGAAAATGAAAATAATGTTGATGAATTTTATATCAATGACGAAAAACAAAGTCAAGAAGAAGTAGATAAAATGATTAAATTCATCTCTAAATTCACTCAACAAATCGTGAAGCTACAAATTTCTATTAGAAGTTATAATACCGTGCCTACTGCTGCAGGTCTTTCTTCAAGTTCTAGTGGTACTTATGGCTTTAGTTCTTTAGCTTGTAATGAATATTTTTAAACTAAACAAAACTACTAAAGAATTAGTTGAAATAGCTAAAAGAAGGATCTGGTTCTTCATGCCGAAGCTTCTATAAACTTGCTGCATGGCTAGAAGATGAAGTGTTGAAGAGTTAGAGTGTTCTTTAGATTTTTGGAATGATGGTTCTTGTAGTTAAACGAGGATAGAAAAGAAAATTTCTAGCCGTGTCGCTATGGAACGTTGCGTTCAAACATCAACAACATTCGATGCTTGGGTGAAAAAGCTAAAAAAAGTGATTTTCGTGTTTAATGAAAGAAGCTTTAAAAGATGCTGATTTCGAAAAATCGGAAAAATTACAGAAAGTAATGCTTTAGCTATGCATGGTACACATCTACATCTACTCCTAGCTTTTCATTCTTAACTGAAGAAAGTCACTATAGCGATGAATATTGTAAAGAACTACGTTCTAAAAGTTATAGATGTTACTTCACAATGGATGCTGGTCCGAAATGTGAAAGTACTTTATAAGGAAGATCAAGACAAATTATATGAGAAATTTCAAAAATTATGGAAGAAAAATCATTTTTGTGCATGGAGTAGCCTATGGTAAACTCTATCCTCGCTGGAGAATATCGATTTTAGAGGGATTACGCTTCTGCACTAATAACAAGTGTTCCATTACAGTTTTTATAGATGATGAAAACTACTATCTTCGATACGATTAATAAAACTTCTGTTAGCCTTCATGAAGAGAATAGTAACTTCACTATGTTCAACAATTCATTCTATTTTTAACAGAATATACAAATAGTGATAAGACTTTTTCTTACTATTTTCAATGAACTTCATAATGACGATAAAAATACGGTCTAGGTTCTTCTGGTGCCGTTCTTGTCGCTATAGCTCGTGCTATATTATCATTTGAAAAATGTAGCTTTGATAGCGATTTAACTATTTTTCAAATTAGTTGCCCTATTTAACATTAAACTCACAATCTATAGTGGTTCTATGGGCGACGTTGCTGCCAGCTATTAATGATGGTACATATTATAGAAAAATTTAACGCTCAATGACGTTAATAATATGATTCATCAAGACAAGTCTGTTAAAGAAATAATAAACACTGATTGGGATGGTCTTCGTATTGAAAACAAAGTTTATCCAAAAATCTGATTTAAGCTATACTAGCACGTTGGACTGGGGAAGCTGCTGACACAAAGAACACGTAAACTGTGGAAGACAACATAAAGATAATTACAAAGAAAACTTTAGAGTTTTGTTGAAACTTCTAATGCATTAGTTAAAACTTTAGAAAGAGAATTTAGAAGAAACAGACTCTACAGCTACTTTAAGTACTATACGAAAACTTAGAAAAACCTACTTTTATTTAGAAAGTTTCTCTAAAATACCCTATGGAAACAAATGCAATGAAAAACTATATCGAAAGTCATTCAGCTGGAGTAGCAAAGTGGTTCAGGCAGTGGTGACATTGTATTAGGATTTGAGAAAAATAACGATAAGTATCAGCTACAACTGAACTTAGAAAAATTATAATATATTACAGAAAGGATTAATTATGAGAGAGACCATATCAGATTGGCGCTTGCTGATAAAAACAAAAAGTAACTAGCTTTAGACTCATACGCAATTGATTACAACAGTATCCCCACTATTCGGATTGGACGATGTTGATACTTCTACTATCGGTTTGTGGTGACCGTTGGGAATTTCCATTCTTCATCAATGCTATTACTGCTGGTGGTGAAGATTGCAATAAGATTAATCAAGACTTTATGGAAGTTAGTAAAAAATGTGGAATTAAATTCTTTCCCAGGATCATACTCTCCTGCTCTTAAGAGTAAAAGAGGATGAAGAAGCTTATCCAAAAGGTTACTCAGTAAATTTAGGATTAGATAAAGATCAAAACTTGTTTTAGAAGCTATCGAAAAATCACAAAGCAAAAATACATTCAACTTCATACTAATCCTCTTCAAGAAATCGTTATGCCATGAAGGAGATCATAACTTCGAAAGTTGGTACGCTAACCTAAAAGAAGTAGCTCTAAGTCTCCCTATTCCTGTAATCTTAAAGGAAACAGGTTTTGGCATGAACGAAGCTACTATTAAACTAGCAATCGATTTAAATATCCCTGCTGTAGACATCAGTGGTATGGGTGGAACAAACTTCGCTAGAATCGAAAATGGACGAAGAACTGATAAATCAACTTACCTAGAAGCAATTGGCTACACTACTGCAGAAAGCCTAGAAATCTCCTACCCATATAAAGATAAAATAGATATTATCGCAAGTGGTGGTATTCGTAATCCTCTAGATGTTGTAAAATGTCTAGCTTTAGGTGCTAAAAGCAGTTGGTGTTTCTAAAAATATTCTTAGAAATTCTTGTAAACGAAGGAAAAGATGCCCTAATTCAAGAGATTGAAAAATGGAAAAAGAAGTTAAAAATTTCTTTAATGATACTAATGAATCGCTAAAACAATCGCTGAATTAGATAAAAAAATAAGAAAAATAGAATTTTAAAATAAATAAGATTCCGTCCGTCTTAGATGGAATCTTATTTTGATTCTACTGAAGTAACCTCAAAAATCGAGATTTTGGATCAACCACTACTACTTTTGAGCTTCATCTTCTAATACTGATAGTCTTTTTATTGCTTTTATTTAAATCATCTTCTAAACTATTAATTTTAGATTTGTTCTTTTTGATTTTTCTGCAATTAAATACCAACATGAAATTAGTAACATAACATTTAAACAAATTATTGCAAACATAGCATTCTCCTAATGATTTTATAATTAAAATTAGAATAACACAATTTCTCTTTTTAACAAGAGATGCTCATTTTTAATAATAGATATAAAAACCTCATCTTACGATGAGGTCATTATTTTCTAAATAAATCTAAAAAGAGGGAAAATTTTTAGATTTTTTATTAATCAAATTAGTGTTAATTACCAATTATTAATATTTACGTTTTCTAGCCGCTTCAGATTTTTCTTACGACGAACGCTTGGTTTTTCATAAAACTCAGTTTACGAACTTCTTGGATAGTTCCGTTTTTAGAAACAGCACGTTTGAAACGACGTAGTGCATCTTCTAGTGTTTCATTTTTACGAACTACAGTTTTTGACATTGGATTTCCTCCTCCGATACTACAAAATCTTAATTTAATACTGATTAAATGTTTATAGATATAAAATAAATACAAAACATTTCAATACTGATTTAAAGACTGTCTGTAAGCAATCTACTTTACATATTGTATTATATTCTTACGTTCTTGTCAACCTATTAATAGCAATTTATTAACTTTTTTTATTTTATATTTTCTTTAGATAATACAATCTTTTACATTATATAAATATTAATTAAACTATTGTTTTCAGATAACCAGTTTTCATTAAATTCTTCAATAAAATTTAGCATAACCTTCTTTATTTTTGGAGACTAGGTACTTTGTGCTAAAAAAATACTTGATTTGGTAATCTGGTTTGACCTTTTTAGTTATTAAAATAATAGCTTTTTGTTGAGATGCATTTTTGAAACATCTCATCAGGTAAAAGTAATGACTCGCATTTAGATTAATATCTTCTTCTAAGATACTTCTTGAAAGTTATCTTCAAGTTCAAGAACTTTCTTAGGTACTACTAATATTCCTACGCCCATTATCATCTTTAAAGATAATTTAGCCGCTTGTTCGATAAATAGCAGATGCATTTAAACTATATCCATCCGTACTACATAGTTTATAGTTTAAACTGTTATCCTCATCCGCATAATAGCCCAAAAGGAACGTCACTAATAATAACATCTTGTTTTTTAATATTTAAAGGCTTAAGAGCATCTTGATTGATGATTTCAACATTAGTTTCTAATAAATTGAAAAATATTTTTGTTGTAATCTACATAGTTATTGTCAACATCAACAGAAGTTAACTCGTAATCACCCTTTGATAAGCAGCTGATAGGTTAATTAGAAATTTCCACTTCCACTAGCAAAATCAGTTACTAGAAATCTTTCATTATTGCATAGAACACTCTAAATATGAGATACATACATAGTTATTACTTCTGAGTAATGTCATAACTAGGATTATTCAACTCTTTTAAAGCTTTTTAATAGTAGAAAACTGATAAACTTTTTAATATCCTCTTTATGAGAAATTGTCTACAATATCAAAATACTCATCATCATTCTCTAAAGTTAAATAATTCACTAGGATACTTCGAAAATATAATCCTTCACCTTTTGTTCTTCTACCTGTTTATCTATCTTTAAAAAAATAATTTTTCTAAATCTGACATGGTTCCTCCTATATATACTTTTTAAACAAATCAAATAAATATCCTTGTTTTCAACATTTCCAAATTAAAAATATAGTCTATATGTCCAAATGCTTCAGATAAAGGATAACGCGCTGTATGCCAACCTTGCCCATCAGTTACCCATGAAAAACTTACATCATCTTTAGCTGTTTGAATTAATTTACTTAGTTCCGTAAATTCTCCAGAGACAGATTTCAGTTTACTTCCACCTCCACCATAGTAGTTAGTTTCAATAAGCCATACTTTATTTTTTTCTTCTGAAAATACTGCAATATCGAAACGTCTTTCCGATTTATCAACAGGCACTTCAATTCCCCAAGAGTTTCTTATATAATTTGCTGTTGCTTGAGCCTTATAAACTAGATTTTGTTCGATACAAATTTTTTCTACATTTCGCTCTAAAATATTCTCCATAGTTGTTCCACTACGATTTTTTCTCGCATTACTATCTAAACCAGCTTCCACACCATAAACATAATCAACCAATGAACGATTCGCATCTTTCTGTAAAAATTCTAAAAGACCTGCATCTTTCATGAAATCTACATATTTTTCCTAATTGACTACTATCAATATTTTTAAAATCTAGTTGGTAGAAAATTCATAATATCATCTACGTCAAAAGAATAATATATCTAAAACTTTTTCTCTACTAGCTATTAAACTAGGAATAGCTTTTTCAATAGCTGTGGTTGCTTCTGAAACAACCCCAAAGCTTCATTATAAATATCTTCTTTTCCTATTAAATAATTTAAAGTATGTAACTCTAACTCAAATATTTTTCGTTTCTCTTCTTACTTTATCCCAATTTCACATAATACTCTGGAGTTCTATTAGTAACTGATAATGTAGAAAAGAAATAATCTAATTTATCATCAACTTGACTTGATAAATATTCATTAAAACCTCATTTTATGCCCTCCACAGTTAATATAATCCAAAAAAAGTTCATATCATATTTTTCTATCATAATTTTTATCCCCATCTCCTCTTAGCATCTCAAAAGTAGTCTCTATACGAATCTTCTTTAAAAAAATCATTTCCTACAAATACAAAACTTACAGAGAATGGTTTATCTGATTTATCTAATAATCTTTGATATAATCGTCTCTTTTATTACCAAAAGCCTAATAACTTCTCATCGACGCTCCCCACCAGTTTCTTGCCACTTTTTTTCTCTATAATATAAACTGTATTATTTTTCAAAATTAATAAATACTTCATCAGGTTTCCCATTGTTTTTGAATTTGTATTTTCAATATTTAAATCTTTCTAAAAATCATAAAATCTATTCTTTGGCATAATTTTGCCCATTGGTTCTTTTTCTCCGATTCTATAGACTTCAAATCCTTTAGTAATCTTTTTATCCTTAAAATCAATCTCTTTTAATTCATAATTTGGAAGTGTGTCTACTAATTCTGAAAACTCAGTATCTCTCTCAAAATTGAGACCGTTCAGAGTAGTATTAGCTCCACACCACTTTTATTTGGTTTTCTTTTCATTATTTACTACCTCCAATCTTCTTTTTGCAATATCTAGATATTCTTCTTTGAAAATCTATTCCTACAAATTTACGCCCTAATCTTTTAGCTACAACATCCTGTTGTTCCACTTCCTACAAAAAGGATCTAAAACGTAATCCCTTTTCTCTGTACTAGCTAAAATTATTCTTTCCAATAAATACTCAGGTTTTTGAGTAGGGTGTTTCCCTGCCCATTTTTCACTGATTTTTGTCAGAGGACCCTGTCCAAACATCTTTCATTTGCTTTCCATTATTTGATATTTCTTCATCAAATCATAATTATAATAATGTCTAGCATTCTTATCAGCTTTTCTTGCCCATAATATAGTTTCTGTTGAATGAGTAAAATATCTACATGATAAGTTTGGTGCTGGATTAGTTTTTGCCCATGTTATATTATTTAAAATTTTAAATCCCTCTTGCTCTAGAGCCATACCCACTGAATAAATATTGTGTAAACGTTCCTGAAATCCAAATTGTTCCATTTGGTTTTAAAAACTCTTTAGCTTTTCTTATCCATTCTCGATTGAGTTATGCTTTTTCTTCAGAGATGATATTTTTATCCCAATCACCTTTATTTACAGAAACCACTTTTCCCTCCAGAATTTGAAAAACCATCATTACTTAAAAATATGGTGGATCAGCAAAAAAATCATATCAATACTTTCACTTTTAATTTTTTTCAATAACCTCAAACAGTATCACCCTAAAGCGAGTGTACAATTATCTTTTTTTATAATATATATCCATAATATTCTCCCCTTAATAATTTGTAATTATAACTTCTTTTACTACTCCTCTACTAGTTGATTTTGCACCGTTAGTCCTAGTTACATCTACATAATGTATATTAAACTCTCTATACAATTCTATCGTTAATTTCACTTGAAGAATTTGAAACCATGGTCTTTACCTTTTTCTGTTAATTTTCTAACTGTATCTCGTAAACGTACTTGATCCTCATAAGAAAATCCTTCATGCATGTATATGATGTAAATGAGCTAGTTTTCATTTAAAGGAATATACGGTGGGTCAAAATAAACAAAAATCTCCTTCTTTTACTGTATTTAAACTATCTTTCAAAAATCTCCACTTATAATTTTTATTTCATTTGAATTTAAATAATCACTAATACTATTGATTAATTCTTCATCTACAATCTTTAGGATTAGAATAATTCCCTATATGGGACATTAAATTGATTTTTTGAATTAACCCTATATAATCCATTAAAATTAACTCTCAACATATACATTATTCGAGCTGCTCGCTCTATACCTGATAGATTATAAAAGTATCTAATCTATCTAATCCTCTTATCTCTAAATAATACTCTTTACTGTCTCTTTTCTTTTATGCTTCCTTTAGAACCTCAATTAATTCCTTGGATTATTTTTATTTGAATATAACAATTAATTAACTCCTCATTAAAATCATTAATAGTCGCATTTTGGGAGCTAATTCAAAAATAAAGCCCTCCAATAAAAGGTTCATAATAATTATTATAATCTACTGGTAATAATTCTTTTTAGTTTAGGAAGTAATTTCGTTTTCCTCCTGTCCATTTTGTAAATGGTTGTAATTTCTCTAATTTATCATTCATAATTTAATTATATCACATCTTCCTATCTTATATAAATTCACAAGTTAAATTCTAATATTTTACTATTATAACTCAATATTACAAAAGAGTGAATATTTTTATAATTAAAACATTTTATACTTTTTATAAAGCTTCATCTCTAATAAAATTCTCGTGCGATTTTTATAATCTCAGTACGATTCTCATGTGATTATCAGTATTTTTCTTTAGATTTTTATTTAATTTCTCTGATAAAAAATTATACCTCTACTGTATAAATCAAAAATACAAATGAAAAGATTTACATAATCAAACACTCTACATTTAATTATATAAACCTTTATTTAAAATTATTAGTACTTTACAAAGTATCTAAATGAATACCTATTCAAATACCTTTATAAACCTTTATTTAAAATTATTAGTACTTTACAAAAGTATCTAAATGAATACCCTATTCAAATACCTTTATAAACCTTTTTGAACCTTTATCACAAGAATAACCAATATGTTCATAAAATTTATGAGCTTCTTCACGTTTCATGGCAGAATTTAACCTGATAAAAACTAATTCTATTTTCTACAGCATACTGCTCTAACTTATTCATAAGTTTTTCTACCTATTCCTCTACCCTGAAAGTCAGGATTAACAGCGAGACCTAGAATATTTAATCCTAAATCACTATAGAAACTTTTCATACATTTGAGCATGAACAAAACCTATAATTTTTCTAGTTTTTTCATCTTTCATAACCGATAATAATATGTTGATTTTTATCATTAGTTAGCTTCTCTATTTGCTTTTTCACGTTTTTCAACATCTACATCGTAACCTAACGCAGCTTTTGCAGATTCCTAAACTTCCGGTGCATCTGCAATATTTATTTCCCTAAACATATAATCACCTTCTGATTTTTATCAAATATTATTTAACGTGCAACTTACTGCAACTTCATTCATATTTACTTCAACTTCTATTAATGCTTGTTTTAACTAAATCGAACTCTCTTGTGCGAAGTGTTCTCATATCGAAGATAAGCTCGTTATCTTATAATACGTGTAATGATTGGAATTTCTACTTCAAAGACGGCGTTCAATGTCTGTCGCACTTAGTCTTGGATGCTCTAATTTATACCACAACACTATCTAGGTAGCTTGCTGGATAGCTTCCTCCACCTACTTCTGCCTTGTCTTCTACTATTGTGATCTTGAAGTCTAGGTCACTAAATCTTGTTTTCAGTACTTCTGCTTTTGCAAATAGTCGCTCTTTTGATAATGAAATCATGTAGTGTTGGAATATGTTCTAACGCTTCTTTTTCATCTAGATATAATTTCAATGTAGCTTCTAGAGCAGCTAAAGTCATCTTATCTACACGTAATGCACGAGTAAGTTGGTTCTTCTTCATTTGTTCGATATATTCTTTTTTACCAACGATAATACCTGCCTGTGGTCCTCCAAGAAGTTTATCTCCACTAAATGTTACTATATCAATACCACTATCCAGAACCTCTTTTACAGTTGGTTCATAAGGTAAAGTCAAATCTAGAGAAATCTACGAACTGACCACTTCCTAAGTCATTTATCGATACTAGTTCATTCTCACGAGCAAGATAAGAAATTTCTTCATTAGATACTTCTTTAGTGAATCCTACAATCTTATAGTTACTAGTATGAACTTTTCAGTAATGCTCCTGTGTTGTCAGTAATTGCGTTCTCGTAGTCTTTTAAGTGTGTTTTTTATTAGTAGTCCCTACTTCGACAGGAGTACCACCACTTAATTTAATAATCTCAGGAATTCTAAATGCTCCACCGATTTCTACTAGCTCTCACGAGAAACTATTATTTCTTTATCTTTAACTAGCGTATTTAATGTTAGTAGCACTACGCTGCTGCGTTGTTATTAACAACAAGTGACGTCTTCTGCACCTGTTAATTTTTTTATAATATCAATAAGATGAACATAACGACTACCACGTTTTTATTATCAATATCAAACTCAAGGTTAGAATAATTAAATGCTACACTTTCAATGTTTTCTTTAATCTTCTGACTTAGTAAACTACGTCCCTAAGTTTGTGTGTAAAATTGTTCCAGTTGCATTAATAACTCGTCGTAAAGAATTCTTGTTTTCACTTTTTCACTATTTGTGTAACTACTTCTACATATTTCTCTAAACTTGGAACTTCTTGTAATTCTTCGTTTAATATTTCTTGTTTGATTTCTATCATATAGTTTTTATCATGATTTCACATCAACTTCACTATACTCTTGAATTAATGATTTCACTTCATCTAATAATAAAATCTTGTTATTGCAGGGAATTTTGTGATAATAATTGTTTTGACATAATCTTCTCCTAAATCTCTTTTGCTAATGTTTTTATAGCGCTAATAGCGTAGTCTATTTCCTCATCTGTATTCATGCTTGAGAATGAGAACCTTACTATCCCTTGTTCTTTTGTTCCTAGTACTCATGTCATTAAAGGTGCACAGTGTGCTCAGGTCTAACTGCAATATCATATTCCTCAGCAAGAACATCTGCAACATCTCGAAGCTGATATTCCTTTGAAGTTTAATGCTACTACCGCAGTACGATCTTTTGTAAAATCTCCATAAAACTCTAAACATTCCAAATCTTTTAATTCATTATAGAATCTATTCGCAAAGTCGATTTGTTTTTTTATAAAGATTTTCAATGCCATGCTTTATTTATATATTTTATTCCCTCATGTAAACCCTAGGATTCCAGAAGTATTCAAAGTACCCGCTTCTAAACGTAGTGGATATTCCCCAGGGTGTTTTTCATCGAATGTTCTAACACCACTCCCACCGACTTTAAATCTCTTAATCTCTGGAGCTTTAAGTCTCACACATAGACCACCGATTCCTTTGAGGCCCATATAAACTTTTTATGACCTGTAAAACATAATACATCTATTCCCAATTCATCCATATTAATCAAATTACTACTCCTGCTGTTTGCGAAGCATCTACAACTGAAATAATATTATGTCTTTTGCAAATATCCGCAACTTTTTCTAAATTCACTATACTTCCTGTTACGTTAGAACTATGTGTAATAGCAATCATCTTCGTATTAGGCTTAATAGCTTTTTCTAGTTCATCATAATCGATTAATCCTGTTTTACCTGCTTTAACAATAGTGTATTCACACCTATTGTTTCATAGCATAAATATATCGGTCTTAAAACTGAATTATGCTCCATAGAAGTCGTAATATACATGATCTTCTTTTTCTATCAGTCCTAAAATCGACAATATTTAAAGCTTTCTGTAGAATTACTAAAAGACAACCCTATCTTCTTCCTTCATACCGAAAAATTTTGCAACGTCACTTCTCCTTAAAAACTTCACGAGATCATTATTTGCTTCATAATAGCTACCTCTTGAAGCATTAGCATACTTTTGCCGATGACAATACCTCATAGACTTTATCAGCTACTTCTTTTTGGTAGTGATGTTGCACCGTAATCAAAATAATAACTCATATTACTTACCCTGTCTAAGTTATAAACAACCCTAGCTCCTCTCAATATTTATTTTCTTAACTAAAGACTCTATAATTTTCTAAGCGTCTAGTTATACCAATTTTATCCATATCTCTAAAATAGCCATTGAATATTTTCTACTAGAGACCAGACATATCTCTAACTCTGCTAGTCCCATTTGCTCATTTTTCTTTAAAATGATTTTTCTACTTTCTGTATAGCTTCTTTTAATACATCAGCATGTAAAACTAAATCAGCATCTAATCTAACTATTGTATTGTCGATTAACGATTCTAATATCTCAACCTTTGGTTTTCTCCATTAGTTAAATCTTTTAATAGTCGGTGGGTGAATCCTCCTTCTAATAAAGCTTTTTCTATTCTTTCTTTTCTCACTAATTGTTTTTATCATAATTAACTACAAAATCTTTTTCCGCAACTAGACTTCCCTCAAGACGAATTTCATTATTTTTATAAATAAATCTAATATTTCCAATGTTTCTTTTTTGGAAATCTTAAACTTTAGAAAAGAACCTCAATCTTAGGAATACCTACTTTTAACTTTGAACCTATTATGATAATCAACTAATAGTTTCTTCAGTTTCTCAATACAGCTTCATATTTTTTTCTTATGAATATATCCTAGTTTGTCTCATAAACTACTTCATAGCTTTACTAGTGCAGCAAGTGAGTCTACAACTTCTTCTTCTGATAGTTTTGTAAATCTTTTACAATACTATCTTTAGATATTATATAGTCGGTATGTGATAATATGTAATTAGCTATTAAATCTGATGCATTTCCTTCAAGTTGTACTTTAAGCTTTTCTAATATTTCTTCATTAAATCTACTATGTTTTTAGGACTAGCATCTAATATTACTCCTCCACCTATTGTTATCATCGGTGAATAAGTTCGAATTATGAATTTATCATAATTTTACAGCTATTTCATCTTCTAGTCGAAGTTGAGCAAACTATCTCTCACCAGCTTTTTAAGAGATTCTGTTCCCAGTGGAACAACACGTGCCATTACTTCTTCAGTACCTATATAAACACGTACCCTATCCCATAAAGTTCAAGATTAGCTCTTTCATCATTTATTAATTTAATCTCAGCATCTAACATATAAGTTTTTGTCAAAGATCTGCTAGTAGCTAACGTATCACCACGTTTTCACATCATCGAACTTAATATTAGCCAAGTTAATCGCAGTTCTTTGTCCAGCATATGCAGTCGCTACATCTTTTGAATGGACTTGAATATTTCTAACTTTTGTTTTTATTCTTTAGGATAAATAACTAATTCGTCACCCTATTCACTACACCTTCCGTTAAGTGTTCCTGTTACTACCGTTCCAAATCCTTTTACTTGGAAATGAGCGATCTATATTTAGTCTAGCGTTTTTTCTCATATTTTTAGCTTCGATATCTTCTGTTTTTATCGACTGTTTCTAAAGTTTATCTAATCCTTTTTGCTTATAGAGTCAACTTCTATAATCGGAGCATTTTCTAAAACTGCTTCCTGAAATGAACTCTTGAATATCTTCTTTTCACTAATTCACGATATTCTTCTTCAACTAAATCTATTTTTAGTCATTACAATAATATAATTTTCTATCTAGTAAAGTAATATGTCAATATGCTCTTTTTGTCTGTGGCATAATCCCTTCTCTAGAGTCTACCAATAATAAAACTAAGTTTATCCCACTTACTCCTGCTAGCATATTCTTTATAAATTTCTCATGTCCTGGAACATCAACTACTCCGCATCTTTTTCCACTTGGTAGGTCAAAATAAGCAAACCCAAGATTTATCGACATACCTCTGTCTTTTTCTTCTTGAGTAGTATCTGTTTCAATACCACTTAGAGCTTTTTATCAAGGTCTGTCTTTCTCCATGATCTATATGCCCTGCTAGTACCTATAATTACATTGTTGTTCATACAATTCCACCTTTATTATATTAGAATAGGATTATGAGAGAGAACTGTGCAAAAATAGATTTTTTTAACTTTCTATAATAACTCTCTATCCAAAATTTATTTCTAATTTATAATCTTTTCTAATTCTGTTATTATTCTTTTGATTCCAGCTTTTCTAGAATAGTACAAACCACGATATTCTATTTTCTCATTCTCTAACATTCTTACAACATTATCAAAATTATCCCAAGCCGTCTTTAGCATGAATCCACAACCAACACCTATTGATGGATGTGTGTAGGAATAAAGTGATGCTCCCATTTCTCTTTCTAGACAAATATTATCCGCCCTTTATTGAATCATGTGTACTATTAAAAACTACTAATCCTTCTTCTACCATGTTTCCTCCCTACGGTTGAATTACTTTATTAGCTTTTCTCATATCTTCTACGATAAAAGTACATATTTGTTGGATTACCAACCGCTAAATCAATATTGTGGTAATCGATGCATGCTCCACAGCAAACTATCTCTACATCCACCTTCTTCTAGTGTTTTTAGCTCCTCTAAAACGTGACTTCGAGTTTTTATCTACTAAAATTCGCTCCATTATGTGAAAATAATAGGGAAGAACTTCTTGTTCACCTAAAGCGTAAAGATAACGCTTTTATCAATCTTTTACCTAGTTCTTCACTACCATGTCCCATTTGGTCTGTTTATTACTAACGATATAACTGTCATCTTTAACAGTGCAATGATTCTGGTCTGGCGCTTCTTCTCTAGTAATTTCAACTTTGAAATCCTCCTTCAATATCGGAGAGTCATTAAAATTATTTTTCAGCAAATTTTTCTAAGACTTTCTACACTGTCTTCGGCTCTTACTAGTAAATAGTAACTTTTGTTTCTTCTTCTAATAGCTCGTTTTAGCTTGAGTTACAGGCACAACACATGTATCACTAAGTGTATCAATACTAGCACGCTTCGAAAACTTTACTCCTTTTAGAGTAGTAACGATGTATTTATCTTTTGCTTCTTCTTTCAACTGAAAAACTATAACCTAATTGTGTTAGCCATTTTTCTAGATTTTGTGTGTAGCAATCACAGTATCTACGATTGTAGCTACCACATCATTGTCAACTAATAATTTGTTTGAATAACTGGTAACGGACACGCTAAACCTTGTCGCATCTAGTATTTCTCATACTTATATCTCTCCTTTGTTTATCACAGTTCTATTTAATAATAAACTGCTTTTTCTTGTTTTTAGTATATACTTTTCCAACTATAGCACTCTTAATTTCTAAAAGTATTTAAGTTTTTCTAATAATCCAGGTGCTTCACTGTCTCGGTACACTTATCAATAAACCACCTGATAGTTTGTGGATCATACATTATTTCCTCTAATGAAAGTCTTTTAACTGATATTCTACATTTGGCTCTACATGAGTTCTATTTAATTGCCCTCCTGCAGTAACATTCAATTCATTTGCACATTTATACAGCTTCTTCAATATCATGAATATCTTTTGTATATACTTCTGCAGAGTATCCATCTAGCATTTCTACAAGATGTCCTAGAAAAGCCAAAACCGTAATATCTGTACAGCTGTTTAACATTGAAAATCTTTCATCATTTGAGCTGAATATTTATTAATGTTGTCATTTGCTTAACACTTTGAGCAAAAAGCTTCTTCAGAACATTCTTTACCATATGCGCAGTATTAATTATACTTACTCCAATGGTTTTGTAACTATAAATAAATCTCAACTTTACAATTGTTATTTTGTAAATATTTTATCTGGATGAACTATTCCTGTTACTGATAGTCCATATTTCGGTGTAGCATCATGAATAGAATGTCCTCCGGCAAGAACTCCTCCTGCTTCATGAACTTTTTCTGCTCACCTTTAAGTATTTGATGTAGAATTTCTAAATCCATATTTTTCCGGAAAAAGGCTACGATGTTCAATGCTGAAATAACTTCTCCACCCATTGCATAAACATCACTAAGCGCATTAGTCGCTGTGATTTGACCATATAGATATGGATCGTTTATCATTGTTGTGAAAAAGTCTAATGTTTGAATAATCGCTTTATCTTCTGAAATTTTATAAACGGCTGCATCATCAGACGATTCATATCCTACTATTAAATTTTTATCTTCTGGAAAGGTCTCTTTAGTATATCTGATAAGGCCCCCGGCCCATTTTCGAGTTTCAACCTCCACAAACTATCATGTTCTATTTTTCTCGACATATTTACCTCCTTAGCATCTATTCACCTAATTATACTACTTTCATGAGATATTTTAAAAAGTATTATTTTAGATTTTTAATCGTAAAATAGACAACTAACGTAGAATATATTTCGTCTGAGTTGTCTATTTTTATATTTTATTTTACAAAACTTTACATGAACGTGATCATAGTGATTGGCATTACTCCACCACGATTAGGCATTAAATTCCATGTATTTTCTGGTCCATAAATATTATTTTGTGGCATATAGAATCTTTTTATTCCCATATATGTAGTAAACACCAAGTTCATTCACATTCTTAGTTAGATACTCTGCAAGTTGGTCCTTGTACTGACCCTACTGGTACCATGAAGTCAACAGTCTACCAGAATTATGTCCATGACCTGTTCCATCATCATCTCCTGCTCTAAATAATGAGAAGCTTGTTATACCAAATTTTAGCTAGAGCTACTTTCATTTTTAGTTTACTTACTTATTATATCTAATCAATAAATTTTTAAAAAGAAGTTGAGCTAAATTTGTAGATATAGCTAACTTGAGATAATCTCTAAATTAGCTTCTTACATTTATTATTTTACAGTACTGTATTTTCTAAATTGATGTCGAACCATCTAAGTATTTACCTGGAGTAGGTGTTGTCCCATTAAAATGTCCACTAGTATTTTGATGTTGTACTAAATAAACTTGTCCATTACTTATAGTAACTCCAACACCATGTTCAGTTGCTGATGCTATCTAATAATGTAGTATCTGTGACCATGTTGTAGCTGAAACATTTCCAATTTCTTTGAATAATATCAAATAATCTTTGAGCAATTTCTTCAGGTGTTCCATTTTTCTCCAGTTATAGCAACATTAGGTAAGATTTGTTTTGTATATCCTGCTGCTTTAGCAGTGCATCTGTTTCATATGTTTTATAGAACCATTAGGTCCATAAGATTACCGTCTATTCTACGTGTTTGAACATCAGCTTCTTCTTTTGTGAAAGTATTTAATCTACATTCACTGATAATGCATTTAGTGCATTTTACTTTTCTTAATCAAATCACTCTTTATTAATAAATGCCTGTCTTATTTGTTCTTCTCTACTTGTTGCTACTTGTGGTGCAGTTTCTTTTAGATTGCTCCACTTTTCCTCTATTACAACTTTTTGTTTCTTCTTTTAGGAACATCTACTGTTTCTACTGGTTTTCTGAAGGTTTTACTTCTGCAGATGTTGTGGTTTTCTACTGCTGTTTCATTAGTTTTGATTCCTCAACAGGCTTTGTTACTTCTTCTGTTTTAGGAGTTGATCCCAGTTTTGCAGAGTTCTCTATAAGCAACATCTTGTTTTCTTCGTTGCTTTCATCTCACTATATCGCTTCAGGAAAGTATGTGCAGAGTTTTCAAGATTCTTTAGTTTTAGAATCATCAACTACATCAGCCTGCTTAGGCTCTTCTGCTTTCTTGGTTGGATACTTAGGCTCTTTTTGAAGGTTGTTCAGGCTGTTCTACTTTAGGTGTTGTGACTCACCTCATAACGAAACAGTAATTTTAAACTCATGTCCACCTGCCTTATTTACTACTGTAAATCCTTCTCTTTGTACTCACCAGCATGTGGTAGTTTCTTCGTTTGGTACTTGTGCTGTCATATCCAACTCTACTACTACTTCTTCTCCAGCCTGTAATAGTATCTCTTTTTAATTAAAAATTCTGCTGCAGTAATACGTGCAACCTACATTTTGAAACATCTTCCTCTCTGCGACTAGTTTAGCATAAAATGCCTTCTTTTTCTATACACAGTTGGCACTCACATTAGCTTCATTCATATCTACTAAAAGCTGTTTTCATTTCTACTGCATTAGTAAGGAACTGTTGTTAATCACTGTTAATAGAACCATCCCAGTTTAAAATTTGACTGAGTTACTTTTAATCCTCTCCTTAGCTTTATCTTCTCCTTAATTCGTTAGCTGTACAATTACTTTCTCCTATGTTATGGTTCAATACTCTTTATACATAATCAATAGTCTATTTTGTATTATACAAAATACATTTTGTAACACTATAGAAATATTTCTACATCTTTCAAGTTACTTTATTTTTGTTATTGTTTACTTAAAATAACTTACTTTTACCAAAAATACCATATTATCCTTCAAAGCAACATATAATAGAATTTCGTGTAATGCATCAAATATATCTTGAAAACTAAATTTAAAGTATATTTAAGTTTCGAACATTATAATTATATCACATAACTAGTAAATAGTTATAAACTTCATAAAGCTTTCCTTTTCTATAAAGAGACCGAGGACAAATGTTCTCGGTATGTGAAATAGCAGATATAGAGAAAATTCTCTATATCTGCTTTCTTTCATTATTCATAAACATCTTCTTGTAGATTTTACTTTGTTTAATTTTAGGTGTGTTTCTTCTATTACTACTAAATTTAATTTTTCCGCCATATGAACACATCCACCATCTATAGCTTAATTCTATTATCTCTCGTCATAAAATGGTTCTCTTCTTTCACGGGCTATGTCCATGAAAAACTCTTTTTATTATATTTATCAGTACTGCTTAAAAATGGTTCCCTTGTCCGATCATATCCTATGTGTTTGATTCCAAAAATTTTTACTGTAATCCACTCCAGCATGAATTAAAAATAATACTCTAAAGCTTTCATGTCTCGTAGGAAGAGTTCTTTAACCATCTTCTCATAAACTTGCTCTTGAGCACCGACTTTCTGAAATATATTCCCTATGTCTACTAGTAGCTTCACGGTAAAATGATTGTAGCGTTGTTAAACCACCATTTTCTAAAGTAATGATCCTGTCTTACAGATAAATTATCACTATACATTGCCTCTTTTAATCGCTAAATTAGACTTTTCTCTTCATGATTACCTATTAACACTACATGATTAAATTTTTCTTTTGTAAATTACCTAAAAACTCCCATACTAATTTTGTATTCTTTCCTCTGTCACACATATCGCCTAAACAAATTAGTTTATCATTTTTGCTTATTAAAATTTACCTCATTTAATAATTTTTCTTAGTATAAAGCTACCGCCATGAATATCTGATATTACTAATATTCTCATAATACAGCTTTGCCTTTATTTATCTATAGTTTTCTATAATATATCAAATGAAATCCTCATGTAAATATTAATATTTCATCAGATTAAATAACTCTGTTCTTTTCATAAATTTTATTATATGTTACTTTTGAGGTTATCATAATTAAACTTTCACATGATATATTATTAGTAAATTATTACGAGGAGCAGACTATGGAAAATAACCTACTTTGCTTTAAACGTGCATCCAACCTCCTTGCTCTATCCTTGCGAATTTATAGAGAAAGTTTTTATACGAAAGAAGGTGTCTGGACTAAACTAATAATCATTAGGAAAAATGAAACTTGGCTTTCTAGATGATGAGAAATAGTGTTGATGACAACTTACTCTCAATATAATGTTGAAACTATTCAACCTCAAAGCATTTGCAGAATAAATCCAACTTCTCGATTTACAATTTCATTTAGAGTTTTATTGTTTACCTAAGATTATTTGTAATACGTACGATCTTAATCCCGCTCATCAAGAGATTGTAAAAGCAATGAGTATGTTAAAGCCATGTTAAAACTCTCGATTTGAGGGGCCGGACAAGGTAAATTCGCTATACCTTTCTACACTAAATTTTAATATAACAGCAGTTGACATTAACGCTCAAATTCTTACAAAGATTTAGCAGATATTTCAATTATAGAAAAATTGAGATCTAAATGTTTTCAAGCACGATATTTCAACTGCTAATATAAAGGATAACTTACGATTTATATTTTCTACAGATGTATTCGTGTATTTAAATCCTGCAAGAGTCCACAGTATTATTATTAATATGAGACAAACAAATGATAGAGGATATAACCCAATTATGTAGGTGCCTTAAAGTGCCTGAAACATGGTTTGCCTCTTACTTTTCCCTTTACCTTTATAGAAAATGAACTTAGGAGATACTATGAGGATTGGAAAATTAGTACTTATGGTGAAAACATCACCGCTTCACCTTATGCACGCTGTAATCCTTGCTCAAAAAGCCTCAGAATAAAAGCCTTACAAGATTTTTATTTTCTTGTAGCTCTTCTATTCAATATTTTTCTCTAATATCTTTCTGATACGTACTACATCATACCAACGATTGAACTTATATCCTACTTTTTCAAAATGAGCTACTTTTCTAAATCCTCTTTTTCGCTTGAATATAAATGCTTCCCTTCATCAAGTGATACTGCATACATGATGTTAATCTACACACCACCTTTATCATAAAAGTTGTCTTTCCCGAGTTCAGTATATAACTCTCCAACACCTTGCTTTACCTCGAGGCTTTTCATCTGAGATAGTGTAATCTCAGCTGTCCATTTGTGGCCATCCTTCGGATAAAATTCACTAGCGTCAAAGCATAACCCTAATATATCGTTAGCTTCTTCGCGACCAAAAATGAGATAACTGAATAGATTTCAGATTTTCTCCTCAAAGTCATGTACACTTGGTACAGTATACAGTAGTGCAGTGTGTATCTACATACGGGTCTGTAAATATCTACTAGTTTTCTGGCATCTTTTAAGTCAACCGTTCTAATATTTATCACTGAGTTTTCTCCTTAAATACTTTCTTTAATTAAACAATAATTTCTTTGAAATCTATAATAAAGATTCCTAAATATATAACTAACAAAAGACGTTTTATATTTTAAAATTAATTTACGATTATTTATTTAATATCTTCTTTTGATTTTATCTAATAAAGCCTTACATCCCTTAGTTACATCATTGAATGTTGTTTTGAAATCTCCTGTATACCATGGATCATCGATAATTCTATCTTCTCAGCATACTCTATTAATTTCTTAACCTCTCCTGTTTTCTACACTGCAATGAATTTTTAATATTTTCTATATTACTATCATCCATTCACCACGATATAATCTGAATCTAAGTCATTATCATTTAGGATACGAGAATATCATCCTTCTACCAATACCAACTTTAGCGAGTTCATTTCTAGTACCACTGTGTACAGGATTTCCATGTTCTTCTGTTGCAGCTGAATCAATTAAGATTTTTCACTTAATCCTTCTTTTCAACCATGTCTCTAAATATTGCTTCTGCCATAGGTGAACGGCAGATGTTCCTAAACAAACAAATAACACTTTTACCATCGACTACCTCATTCTTGTTTTCATATTTTTATTATATCCTTAAAGATTTTTGAAACAACATAACAAAGTACTACTGGGTTTAATCATTATTTGAATTTTTATATTTTTACATGCTATAATAGATTAAATTTAACCGTTAATAAGGAGAGATTAGTATGATATTTGAGTGTCTTCTGACAATTTACCAATTTGGTTACCTGAAACACTTCCTAAACCTTTGCAGACAAAACACTAACACTAGAAAAAGACGTCTGGGCGAAAATTAACAGTTCTAAAAGGACAGTGCAATTTGCAGAATTAACTGCAGATAATGAAGTTGTAGCTGAGCACATCTTTACCCCTGAGCGAGGGGTCCATTCGTAGAACCGCAAGCATGGCGTCGCGTCTTTGTATCTGATGACTTAGAGATGTTTCTTAGAATTTTACTGCGAACCGAAGAGTGTTCAAAAACAAATACGATATTAATCCTGCTCACTCTGAAATAGTAGAAGCCTTGACTATTAAACCTTGTAAAACGTTAGATTTGGGATCTGGGCAGGGGCGTAATGACTTTATTTCTTTCTAAAGCTTGGCTTTGAAGTGACTGCAGTGAGTAATAATATTCCTGCTTTAGAATTTTGATGGAAACATCAAAAATCGAGTAGATCGAATATAAAATCGGTAGTTATGATATTAATACAGCAGCTCTTAGAAATACCTATGATTTCATCTTTTCAACAGTAGTTTTAATGTTTATCGAGAAGAATCTATTCCCTAGAGTTATTAAAAATATGCAAGATCAAAGCATATAGGTGGCTGCAATTTAATAGTTGCTGCTATGTACTAGTGGTGATGCCCTTGTCCACTAGCGTTCACTCACTTTCAGAGAAAATGAACTTAAAGAATATTATAAAAACTGTTTATTAAATATAATAGATGATTTTGGTACCTTCATAAAAGCTGGTGCTAATGGTAATAGATTTAAGCTACGTTTTGCTACTATGCTTGCTTCATTAAATAATTTTCTTTCAAGCTATATTTTGACATCGTTATCAACGTATGATATAATTTTGATAATCATTAAAACATTTGGGGTGCTTTTGTGCTGAGATTATGCCATAGAACCGCAACGTTGTTAGTACAGCCGTAGGGAAAAATGTTAATTTAGCTAACTATATTTATTTGTATTTTGATTTTAGTACCTCTTGTTGTTTTAATGAATATAAAAATAACAGGAGGTTTTCTTATGATGGTCTACAAGGACATAATTATTATAGCTTTAATAGGATTCTTGTTGGGATGTTCCTTTGCAACAAGTTTGGTTTACGTTTCGATTAAAAGCTGCTCTTGGAGCAGTAGGATTACGCACCATTCGCTAACTCATTATTGTGGGTTGCGGGTATTAAGCTGGTCGTTGCTGCAGTGCTTATTCAAAACCAGGTGAGTGCTACACTTGGAGAGAGTGCTAGGAGCATTGGCTGATACTGCTATGGATCATCACTTTGGTGCTGCCGTTCTTGTTTCAGGATTGAGTACAAGGAGTAGGATCTGAAGTTGGTTTCTTAGCTACAAGATACAAACGCTGCAGTGCATTTTCACTATTCGCTTTCTGCAGTAGGTCATTACGCTGTTTAGCTTTGCTTATAAGTATTTCCAAGCTGGTTATGAAGCATTTTCTGTGGGTATGATTCTAGCAATTCTGAACACGTGCATGTCTGTATTCTTCTTTGGGTCATCTGCGTTAAATTAATTTTAAATATTGTTCATAAAGTACAAAATAGTGGTAATAAATAATGAATATTATAGAAATCGATAATTTTTCTCTAAAATTAAAAGATAAAGTACTATTTGATAATGTTAGTTTTAAAAATAAAAGAACATAGTTGGTTAGTTTTAACCGGGAATATTGGTATGGTAAGTCTGCCTACTTCGTACTATTTGTAAATTAAATAAAGAACATTACGAGGGAGTAATTAGTTATAGAGGATATTGGTGATATCCCCATGCAAGAACACGTTATTGGATATGTGATGCAACATGCAATTAATCAGTTTGTTATGCCTACTTTAGAAGGAGAAAATAATCTTTGCTCTAGAAAATTTATGTCTAGAACCCAAGATTATTAACGAAAAACTAGATTATGCTTTATCAGTACAAACACTCGAGAAATTTCTACTAAGCATATCCATACATTATCTGAGGACGACAGCGAGCTGCTTTTGCTGTAGCATTAGCTATGGGAAGTGAAGTTTAATTTTAGATGAACCATTTTGCAATGTTGATAAGAAGACTCGTAATTCTCTATTGACTCTTCTAAAAGACTTAAACAAACATGGAGTAACAATAATTGTTTGTGATCATGAGTATCAACTTTATCTAAATTATGCAGATACATTTTATTATTTAGAAAATGGACATTTTCAAGCTAATTAATAACCCTAATAGTCTTTCTAATAATATTAGCCTATGTAATAATATTAAATCTAATCAAATATTAAAACTAGAAAATGTTAAGATTAACTAAGGCGATAAGGAGCTGCGGAATAGAAAGTAATTTTGACATTTATAAAAGGAATTACTAACTTTAACTGGAGATAATGGTATCTGGAAAAACAACATTGCTCATGCTGTTTCTCAATTAAAAAGTATGATGGAAATATATACTTTAATAATTTGAAGGTTAAAAATCAAGAAAACTATATAAAATAAGCACTTGTTTACAAGATGCCTTTCAACAGTTATAAGTTTGATGCCTCGTGAAGAAATTTCTATGCAAAAGATATTTGGGATCATGCTACCGCATGGCAAAGAAAAACTTTTAAAAGAATTTGATTTAGAAAAAGAACTCGATAAAAGTCTATATTATTATAGTGGAGGACAAAGAAAACTTATCCAACTTATGTGTTTATTAAGTCAAAAACTGAACTTCTTCGTTAGATGAACCCTTTACTCATCTCGACGAAAAAGAGCATGTTCATTTGTAATGGATTGGATTGAAGAAAATAAAAATTGCTGGGCAATCATTTGTTTATTATTGATCACAGATTAGAACCACTGAATAATAGAAGTGATTATCATATTGAAATTTCAGATAATACTCTACATTATATAAAGGAGGGGATTGTGGAAAGAAAATAATTAGTCCTACTCTAGCATTAATAGTATTATTATTAACTATTTGGATTTCATTTAATGAAATTATTAATTTTAAATTTTATGATTATTGGTAACAATTCTCTATTTTTCTCTATCAAGATACTGGAAAAAGTTACTGTATTTCATCCTAGTACCACTATTACCGGCATTAGGTTCTGGTTGGGCCATAGTCGTTCATAGTTCAAATTATAAATTTGCTCTATTAATCCTAGAACATATAGCTTTGCAGCCTGTAGGTTTTATTCATGGCAACATACATTTCTCAGTAGAACTGTTAAAATATTTCGAACAACATGGTCTTATCCTCAAATGTAGTTTATGGTCTCCTAGTAGTTATCCAAGCATTACCCAAGAATCAATATGAAAACTCAGATGATTACAAAATCCAGTCGTTTAAGAGGAATTTTCTTAGCTTTTGGTCACCATATTATTACGCTAAAGCTATTTTTATTGCTTTAACATGGCAACTACTAAATTTCAAGCAATGACGGTTCATGCCTATGAAGACTACAAACAAAGAACTCATTATAATAAGTATATTGTTGATAAAACAAAAAGTATAATTATAGTAATGTACTAGCCTCCAACGAGCTATTAATACTTAATATATGAGAATAATGCCATCATGGATAAAATTCGCGATGATGGCATGTATGTATTCATAGCTGGCGTATGGCCGAGATCGAACCCACCCAAGAGGCTCTTAACCCCTCATACTAGTTTTGAAGAGCGAGAGCAGCACCAGAACTCATCCACTCCCATATATGTCTATATTATATACTAAATATCATCAAGGGTAATTTGTTAACATTATACAAGTATTTAGAATTATGATTTTACTAAAAGAAATTTCTACCACTTGGTTTTAGTTTTACCACTTACTTAAAAACTAGTAATTTTTATGACTAAATAGCGTATAATATAGTACAAAATCATAGAGAGGAGACAATATGAAAAGTGATATCGAACTGAGACTCGAATCTTAAAAAGAAATTGAACTAGTTATTAAAGACACCAGACTTAAATAATGATGTCATCTTAATTAATTAGTTGAAAAGCTGATCAGCTCTCAAAATAATTTTCTACAAAGGTGATTCTGAGATATTTTGATCCTAAGATCATATTATGAAACAGATGATAATAAAGTCTATGCTCATACTTTGCGATGAATGGTAAAATTCCAAATTATATCGATGCGAGCAGCCCATTCCTTTTTACATTGTCAATTTCTAAAGGTTCAATAATAAATACAAAAAGCAATTTATTCACCTAGAAAATCTTTTCTGGCTCGACACCGCCTTCTTTCTAATTCAAAGAGGCAAGTCCATGTTCAAGACGTACCACAAAATATTAAAAGATAAATTAAAAGAAATGAGGTATAAATGAGAGAGAGAGTTTTGATGGGTTGTTCTTTATAATCCTTGCATTAACTACTGCACTTGATGGATTTGTATTTTCCCGACGGATCAATCGCCCTAACTATATGTACTCTTGTACTAGGAGTTTTTCGCAATCCGAGGTTTGATGGATTTTTGATTCATTTGGAACAATGTCCTCTAGCATTATTATTCTGTGTGTGCAGTAAAGATTATCACTTTTGCCGGATATATCGGGTGGAAAAATATTCTTTGTTGCTATTTTCCTTAGTCTAGGTATTTCTATGATTATTTCTAGAGAGATATAAATACAGCGAAATTAGAAAATTTTATCGCGAAAAAGACATCAAAAAGATTGAAAATGGTTATGATTACTCTGATGTAACATTTGGGAAAATACTCAATGCGTGACGCATAACTAAATCAGATTCTTTTTCTACTTCTGCGATTTGGAACTACTACTATTTATTTTGAAAATTAGATACTTATCCTATTAAAAACTTTGGGCAATGTCTCAGTTGCCTGTTGGAGATTTAAGGTTATATGTGCCAAAAGAATGGTCTGTTGAAAACAATACAAATAATATTTTATCTAGGTTCCAAAGTATATTAATGGAAAGTATCGATAAAGATATGAAGGTTATCTTAAATGGTTCCGGTAACATTCGGAGAAATTGAAATAGCCATGTATATATAACTCTCAAGAATTCTAGCAATCTTAGAGTTCTATTTTCAGTTGTTTTCTCTTTCTTTTGCTGTTCTCTTTTTCTACTAACTTAGATAAATAGATAGAACCTACGGTGCGTGAAATTACTAATAATGAGGCAATTAAAAATTCTTTACCTAGAGATATGTTGTACTAGTAGCTCGAAGTTTGAAATACTACTGTTCCAGATGATGCCAAGTACGCTCGCTATCATATATTTTGGTAGACTGATGTAGTTAAGCATATCCGTGTTTATCATATTATATGGTACTAAAGAGTATTAGTCTCAGTGTACTAAACTCGTCATTAGTTTTTCATCACTAACATTAAGAATTCTATCGTGTATGCTGTAGGTGTCATCTTAAAGGTAGTTTTCACCCATTCGACGACGAAACGACGTGATATTACAAACATAATATAACAATTTTAATGACGCTCCAACGAAAGTTGGTAAAACTTCCTTCTACAAAACCGACGCTACTCCTCCAGCGACAGCAAGTATCGGAACTGGAAGAAAAATACCCGGTGAGAGCATAAAACATTAATACATAGATTATCGAGTGCTAAGACACCCAAAACTTTGAATAAACTCAGTCATTACTCTCCTCCTATTTAAAGTATGCTGATTCTTTGATGCTCTAAAAACTCTAATTCTATATGAAGCGATTTTCTTAAATGTGGTTTCATCCATCGGCATTTATCATTTCACTATACTGTCTAAATGCCATACACGCAAAGTAACTCCTCTTGAACAGTAAATCTTAAATACCTCTCGAATCTTTCTCTATCAGAAATTTCTATAATTATTATTCTTCTTACAAAACTTAGTGATTTCATTTTCTGATAAAATAATATCAGTTTTTCCAAAATGTCGTTGTCGGGGCTAGGAAATGTGCTAAATCTTGTTCACATTCACCAATTAATGCCTTTTCTGCCCAATCGATAACATAGCTATCTTCTTTTCTCTCTCCTATTAGGAAATTTCTGAATTTAATTCTGTATTAATATTAATACACAGATTAGCTATAGTATATTCTTCTGGAATAAGTGTTTGACATTTTTCTAAAAGATTTTGATATAGTTACTAACCTTTTGTCTGCCTTCTCCCAAAGCTAAATACTCTCTGAGACATCTGTTTACATTCATCAAACATCAACTGAAATGGATTAGAAGCATTTATCAATTATTATTTCACCGTATGTTTGTATTGTGAACTGTACTTAATAAATACGCACCAGAATTTCCATATCTATTTTGTAATTAAGGAGGTCTTCCAGTTTAGGAATTCCATTGTTAAATATTTATACGGCAATAAGTTTGTTCTGACTACTACATCGTGCGGCTTTGGAGTAACTCCACTGTCTTTTCAACAATTGCAAAGTTTCATATTCATATTCTGGCGAGTTTTCAAGATTCATCCTGACTCTTCATATTTATTCTAAGAACCTCAAATCTCCTTCATCAAAGGTGATTATTATTATACTCTCCTGCTCCTAATAACTCAATATTACTATAGCCTGTTTCTGCTAAACAGAGATCTTCTTTCGTATCCATATATCTAAAGCCGGCTTCGCCTAAATAATAACTCAAATTTTGTTCATTACAAATGTCAAGTAAATTTTTCTAAAAACAGTGTTATCTCCGTAACTTGGAAGATTGAAAACTTCTTTAATAGCTTTTTCATTCCTATTAAAAATATCCTCCATCAACACTTGGATTTATAACAACATCAGCCTGTATCTAATTTTCAAATGCAGTGGTAATAATGTGCAGATTATGGATATCTGAACCTAGTAAAATCACCCTTATCACTGGTTTTAACTCATCTTTAGTGCATTATACATTTATCACCGAGTGTTTCTGCCCACTTGATGAGAAGATTCTCTATTTTCTAGAATATTCTCCATCTTTTATCATCTATGCTTTGACCATCGTGGTAGATTGCTGCTGTACACTTGCTTTTAAAACACTATAGTCATTAATGAATTTCTACAGCTGTATCCGGAGCACAAAATCATACAACCTCGTTTTGGTTTGTACCTACATAGGTACTCTTGTATATTATTTGCGTTTTCATCTCTGAATCCTTTTATGTAAAATGTTTAAACCTATCTATATTTAATGTTTTATACACTCAACACTAAAATCTCTAATTAAAATTGCTATTTCAGGTCTTTGCACGCATATATGGCCAATGATTATGTCCAGAATGAGCATCTTTCTTATCTGAAGTGATTATGTCACTTCATGTCCTTTATGCACTCATCATGTCCTTCTTTACAGTTTTTCACAATGTCCTGCATGCTTCTCTGAGACGCTTTTACTGTATCACTTGGATCTTTGCAGCAGTCAGCAATTTCAAATTTATAACTAAATTCCTTGGTTCCATCAATTGCATTAAAGACATTTTTATATCCTAAGTCAATTAGTTTTTGAGCTACTACAGATGAACTATTTCCAGTGTTTACTATAAACATATATAGAAACCTCTTTGTTTTCGTGCGTATATTAGACTGTAAACTATCTAATTTGTTTATATCGATACTTTTAGCACCTGCACGATGTCCTTTTTCCAAAGTCAGCTTTATCTCTTACATCTAAAAGACACATTGTTGCTGCAGTATCTGAGTAGCATCTTGGAATTTAACTTCCCACTCAATGATGTATATACAAGTTCATAGCTAAAATCTTTTACATTTTTGAGCTCCAGATGCATCTTTAAAACCTTGTTTTGTAAGTTTATCTACAGCATCTTTAGTTTTAATCAGACTTATCACTATAAACAACTGCTGCTCTCCATTTTCTAATTTCTTCCGATACTCTTATCTATTTTTAGATAATGGAGATGTTAGTGCGTGTTTAGATGACCTACTTTATGTGATGGCTTCATCCTAATATCTGTAACAAGGTAATTTTCTCCTTGTCATCTTTTTGGATTTTGTTAACTCCTCACCTTTCAATTCTTTTTGCAGATGAAGTAGTTGTACATCCTACTAAAGTTAATGACTCATACCGACTCGCACACAGCTAAAAATTTATTCAAATTTCATTTTATTTTCTTTCACTCTCCTTATTTAATAAAGACAAGGTGGTACTTGATATATAGTGAGTCATGTAGAACCTCGTCTTTTATTAGTATAACTAAAAATAAATCCTAATAAATATATATTATCTTTACTAAAGTAATTTCTGCTTTTGATTTTTCACTGGAACTTTACTTCAAAAGTTTACCATAAAATTTGTACTCATGTTCTTTTTGTTCCGTCCCAAGCATTATATACATTGTATATCCTAATTCTACAGCTGAGCAGCAGCCTTAGATGAACGGTTACCACTATAGCAATACGTATAAACTGGGTGCATTTTATCCAGCTGGTAATAGTGCTGCTAAATCATATCAATATTCTTAACATCAATATTTTAGCTCCTTCGACATGACCTTTTCACCAGTCTTTTTGCTTCACGAACATCGATAAATACCCCTTTCTATCAGTGCGGCTTGAAATCACTTGCTAATAATGTAGTGCGTTGTAACAATTTCATAATCCCTATAATCTTTTTACATAACCTTAGGCATTAGAAACTAAAACCTGCCTTCACAAGTTTGTCTGCTTCACTTGCTCTTCTTGCCAGTATTACAAACTGTCACTACTTCTTTATCTTTCCATGCGCTCGCGATCTGCATGTTTTCAATATCAGAAAGAGTATATGATGGCGTGTTTGCACATGCCTTCTTTATATTCTTTAGCATCATCTGCCCATCAATTACAAGATATTTTCTCTCTCTTTATCATCCTTTTTCAATTTTTATTTTAATTCTCTACTTCACATAGGTTCTTTTACTGCGACGTTTCCATTACTGCTACTCGGTACTATTCTGAAGCTGATGAGACATCCTGCCAATGACAATGATATTACAGCCGTCATACTGATGACTAAAATTTATTTCGTTTCGCAATTTTATCTCGCTATAATTATCCATAAATAGTATAACAAATTAAACGATTTCCAATCAACGTCGCCATCTAGAGATGCTAGAATAATTGTTTTACTTTTTATACCAACATTTAAATTTTTACATAAAATGCAATAAAGACTGTAATTTTAGCATAATTACAGCCTTTATTGCTCTGATATATATTTTCATTATATTCGAAGAAATAGCCGTATAGCACTTATTAACGCTTCTAATTCCAAGAAAAACTGTTTTAATATTTTAACTCATAACCTGTATATTTTTAATTGCTCATCAAAATGCCATCCTGCAAACAAGTTTTCATTCCCTAGTTTGTTTGCTGGATATATATCATGATGCAGAAGTCCCCAATCATCATGGTTTCACTAGCTACTATGCTCTCCTTCTCCGAGTACGTGGTAATCTGCTTTTCTTTCAGGTTTACTAATATATATTTCCACCTGAAATACTACAATTTAAATATATTTTCCTAATCCCAGTTTGTTTTTAGTTTCATCCTTTGTTCATGTGACTCCATTCGTCAAGAGTATCATATTATATGTTTTACTCAATCTATTTATCCATGAGTTGTATCTCTTCATCAGAGGTTCTATTGATTTCGAAGATCAAATTCAAATTGTTTTCATAATAAAATCTACAGTCTTCATCAGTTAATAAAATTCCTAGTTTTCTAAAGTTAACATTAGTCTCTTAGTTTCAAAAGCTCTACTAATTTCCTTCCTATGAATACTTCCTAATAACTCATTATTTGCACTTTTATATAATCTAGATTCTGCATACTCACTACACTATCTATGTATTTAAATATTCAAAAATTAAATTTATTTGATCCCGCATATTTTACTAAAGTCGTCTAAAGTATTATCGTCATCAGTGATATCTCGTCATCAATTTCACCTCTATTCTTAATTATGCAGTACACTCTATGTATTGTACATGTGAAAAACTAGATTCCAAGCAAAACCACTTGGAATCTAGCTTCTACTTATCTTCTTCAAAATATCTTACTACTCGGTCTCGCTTCATAAACTATCGTTCCATCTGGAACGCTATGTTTCACTACTGCATTAGCTCAATTTCTACGAATTTTGTCCAAGCGTTGTATTTCCTCAAAACTTTTGCTCCTGCGCCTGTCATGCCATTATCCCGATTGTTGGATGCCTCTTTATAGGATCTAGCGTGGTTCCACCTAAATGTGGTTCCATGATACATAGTTACATTATCCCGCAACTTCTACACAGTCTCTCCTGTTACTACGTTCCATGATCGATAAATAATCCTTTTCCAATTTTTGCTCCGGGATGTATCTCTCTATTCCTGTCAATCTTCTGAGCGCTTTTGATATAAAAGGCGAGCAAATGATAATGCCAGCCTTTTATAAAATTTATGAGAAAAGTAATGATAATTTAAAGCCTTTATATGTGGATGCGTAAGATATGCTTACCATAAGTTTTGACTCCAGCAGCAGGATCGTCTCTTAAAACACGATTTAGATTATAGTTTAGATTTTCAAAGATATCCCATTACACTTCAACATATATAACATCTTCGAAATCAAGTACTGATGATACCTATCCTCCATCCGGTAAGATTATTTAATATTTTGCGTCTGGATGCTTCTTGGCAACTGGCGCCTTTTCTTCTATTTACGCAGCCCTGAAAATACCAATACCACCAATACCTGTAGAGACGTGAGTGAGCTGCAGCAAGCTCACTGGTTACAGTTAAAATCTCATCCATATATTCTTTGACGGAAGTTTCCGGAATAAATCCTGTTCAATACCTTTGAATTTTATGTACTCCACGTCCTTCACTAATAGCTGTGTCTGCTTAGTCTACTGCAACAGTAGCTATACTGGCTTTTGTTCTTTTAAGTATCTTTGCTACACCTGTAAATGTGCCTCCAGTACCAACTCTGCTGCGAAAGACATCAATATTTGGAACTTGTTCTAAAATTTCACGTCCTGTTGTTTTGTGGTGATATGCGAGTTAGCTGGATTATCAAATTGACTTAAAGAAAGTGCATTACTGTATTTTCACGAATTTCCCGCAGCTTTTCGATTCGATCCTTTAATTCCTTGTTCTTTAGGAGTTAAAATTAATTTGCTCATCACTTCTTTAATAATATTTCGTCTTTCAATACTCATACTTTCAGGCATAATAACTGCTGTCTTTTATTCCTAATACTGTGAGACTAAATATATATACGCTATACCAGTATTTCCACTAGTCGGCTCTACTATAATAGTGTCTTTCAGTAAGCAGCCTAACGGGACATAGCTTCTTCTAACGTACCTAGTGACCGCTCTGTCTGCTTCCTCCTGATTACTCTCTAATTTCTACAAAATATTTGTATTATCTAGTTGATATATGGGTGTATTCCTACAGAACTTTTAATGATGTTGAAATCATAAAATCCCTCCTCTGCTGACTTTATAATAAATAACTTTTGTTATTTGAATAAGATTATAACATACTTTACTAATGAAAATAAGTAATTAATCTGTATACCGTATTTCACATCTTTTTATTATTTACTATATGATGATGGCTAATATTCAAAATTTATAAATTTCTAACTTTTGGTACACTTTCTGTGATATTGTTATATAAGTGCTATAATATCTCTAAAATTAGTACTAAAAACATAATGAGGTAAAAATTACCTCATTATGTTTAATTATAATATTCATATCATCAGGTAAATCGACTTTCATTAATCATCTCACCTGCCAATAGGATGATTAAATATTAAATTACTACAATGAAGTGCTTGGCGACTTATTTAAACATAGCTTCCACCATACAATTTCGTCACCGTGAGTGGATAACCTTATATTTCATATGAACTCTTGTTGATGTGTTTTCCAGATAAAGTTTCAACTTAACAATACTAACATCTTTTCTGGTATATACTTCTCTGACCAATACTCGGTCTTAGCGTATTCTCCACCTTCTCTACTTCACGCTCTGTAATACTAGAACTAACTCTGCGGACCGGGCTTCAATAATTACATTATCCTCAACTTCTCCATTCACCAGAGCTGTATAAAACTTATCTATATTAAAGAGTACTAAAAGTGCATGAATATGTCGATGTTTAGCTATTAGCCACCAAACCTGAAGTATTTTATCAGGTCGTGTTACAATATGTGTATTAATATTCTTATGAAAATAGTAATTTACTCTCAAAGTGATTCATCTTCAAGATTTCTAGAGCATCGATGGTAGAATTAATACCCTTTATTTACAATTAAAAATAAGAATCTATCGCTAGATAATTTCAATTTCTTTATCTATAAATCTAACAAACTCACTAAAAATTCTCACTCGGTAAAAGTAATTTCTACCAATATCATTTTTCTTTCCAGATTATCTAACGTTTTCTTCTCTTTCGATTTACCTTATGTACTTCCATCACTATCAAACTTTATCCTTGGTAAAGTCTAGATCAATATTCGCAATAAAACTCTCTTAAAAATCTGTTCTTCTTTTATATAGAATACTTTAAAATAATATTAGTCATATAAACGATCTCTTTACTCTTTGCCAGCTATCTTCATTATAACGAATAAAAGAAAGCCTTCTTATCCTTTGCCAAAGTTATTTTTATTTAGCTACACATGTCATAATTAAAATGCATATGATCACAGTGATACGATGATTCTCTGTTTTATGTGGTTTTATCCTGCAGTTCATCATCTTGTGATAAAATTAATGGATTACCTAAGTGTCCTATGCGAGGATTATTTAAAAGCTGCTATCTCAGTCACTTGATATAAAGGTAGTTGTGAGGATGCTGTACAGCTCCCCTAAAAACTCTTATTATACGCAGTAGAGGCCTGTTGGTGTGCTTATGCAGACCATCACCCTAAAACTTTCAGAAGTGAACACATTAATATAAACTTTTGCTGCATACGTTGTTCCAGTATGATTATTTACCGTCCACTTCGTTGGGAATAATAATCAGATACCAAGTCATTTGAACATTATGCTTTTAACCCTTAATATTGGATATTCTTCAACTTTAGGCGTTAAAGCTAACATGTCAAAGAATATTCGTTCATAGTTTTGAGCAGAATAGTCTGTATAAAAGCCTAAATGCCCAGTATGGATAGATAGAAATTTTATGTTATCTAAATTATCCATGTGTTTATTGAAGAGTACGCAGTGCTGCATCTCCCCAATAGCAAAAACATAATCAGGATTATATCTTTATCTTCTATCATATCCTTTCTAGATAATAAGAACTCTTTTTAATTTTGATCCTATCTTTTCTGAAATGTCATCGTCTTACTTTCTGCACGCTAAATTTGCCTTCTAACATGTAATCTTCACCCATTATTTTTCATAGTTTTCTAACCATACATCCGCAAAATCTGGTGCAAGTGCATGATTTTATCAATCCATTCTTGTAATTTGTTCACATTATATTTAGAATCTTATCGATTTTCTCTCCCATATTGATAACGTGCTTTATTTGATTATATTCATCCTTCATCTGGCAAGAAATACTTTCCATCAGGATATTTTATATCTAGGTCATAATCATTATATTTTACTCCGTCTGCATCATATGCAAATGGACTACTTAAAATTTGAATAATAATGCACTCCATCTTCTCTGAACATGGGAGGTATATTAAACCAACATTCATTGTGAAAATATACTAAAAGCCACTTCTTTAGTAACCCATGTTTCTTCCATCATTTTCAGTGACAAGTGTTCTGTTGTTAGCTAAAATTAGAACTTGTTCATCCGCTTCTGGCTACAACATTTTTATGCAAATCCTATGAATAGAGCCATCATGTTTATATGCTATTATACTACATCGCCCTGAGGTCTTTCTCCTCTGTACATAGTTCCTCCTTTCCTGTACTCTTTTTAATGTCTAATTTATAACATATATTTAATATATTTCATTCTACTCTAATGACAATATAAATTTCTCTATCCATTTTCTATAAATAATATTAAAAAGCTTACTTTGAAAATTTTCTTAAACTCAATTTGAGTGCTTTTTATATTATATTTTATTCGTAATCAATGACTCCAAGAGCAATCTTAGCATATCGTGACATTTTATCTTTTGTCCATGCTGGTTCCCAAACTATATTTCGCATCTACTTTTTCTGTCTCATCAACACCTAGCACAGCTGTTTCTGCTTGCTCAATGATAGCTGGGTGCTAAAGGGCACCCCATGAGTATGTGAGTCATATCCAGCGATAGCGTGCTTATTGTCATCAGCTCATCTTAACATCATATACTAGCCTAAGTTCATTACATCAATACCAAGCTCCGGGTCTATTACGTTTTCTAGTAGCTCTATTACTCTATCTTTTAATGTTTCCATATTTCCACCTCTTTTCTTATGAGTATTATATCTTACTCCATATTCCAGTTTTAATTTTCTCCTAATTCAATAATATCTGCTTTTATATTGTTATAATTTGAAGAAATTTTACTACTTCATCAGTTTCTGAAAATCTCTGTGAAACTGTGCTTGTATATTGAGTATCTGTACCTTTCAAAGATCTCTTACCGCGGTAAAGTAATCTCCATCTCGATAATAATTCAAAATTAAAGACACCACCATAGAATATTAATGCATCTTTATATATTAAAACTTTTAATATTTATATATTTTGCTTCCCTCAATAAAATATCTGTATCATCTCTGTCTCTGGATATTCAATGAATAACTCTTCATATTCAGTTCTAGACTTTCTAATACCTTTAATATAGATTTAACAATAATGTAGCAAAACAATAACACAGTCAATCCATACATTAACTTAAATAATATAAATTACCAGGCACTGTTATAAACATCAGACGCAAGACTTTCTTGTAATTGCACATAGTCTAGATGCTTCTCTATTTGATCATTCTTTAATACATCTAAAAATTCTATTATTAATTAAAGAAACCTGTTTGCAGCATCCTGAAGTTGTCTAACAATTCAGAAGAAATATTGATTCTTCCTTTTCCTCTTTCTCCTATTACATCAATACGAGAATAAAGCTGTTTATCTTTTCATTTATCTTTTTACCTTCTGGTAAATCCACTACTCTGAATTAATTTTAATATCATCTTGGTAGCTTTTAGTGCAAAACCATGTTCATGTTGAGCATATAAAATCGTTCATTATTTTTCCAGTTTTCATCTACACTATATCTAGTTCTCAAGAGCCTCTAATTTCTAGCCTCAAAGTAATTCCAGTATGTTTTCACATAATTGATCACTTCGATATATAACATTTTCAGCAGATTTTATTGTAACTATATGAAGCTCTAGTAGCGATCAAACTAACAATCAAAGATTATAGCAAAAGAATATTTTAGCCTTGTTCCTCTTAATAATACTTCTTCATAACTTCACTTCCTTTTTATTTGTACACACACTAAAATATTTACTCTTTATATTCTGTCTCTAAATGTTCAATGATAAATTTTCATATTAATCTCTAGATTTTCTATATCTTTAATTATAGAAGTTATCAAAAAATAATGTACCTAAAACAAAAATCGTAGTAAAATCATAAGTACCTAATATAAATAACCAGGTACTATTAGATATACAATAGAAACAAAGGTTTTTCTTGTAATTTTTTTATAGTAAGATTCTGTTTTGCTTGAACCCTCTTCTTTTAACATCTGAAACTCTGTGTAATCAAGAGCTATGTTTTGCTGCATCGTACAATTTATCTAATAATTAAAAGAAATATGAACTCTTCTCTTTCTTCCTTTTCTCTTTTACATCAACACGAGAATAAATATTCTTATCTTTTAGATTTATTATTTCCCCTCTGGTATCACTACTTTTAATTAATTTTGCCAATATCATCTTGTGTAGCTTTTAATATTACAAAACCATTTTCGTGTTGAACCATATAAAATTTTCATCTTCATCTAGTTCTGTATCAACTATATCCTAGTTCCTCCAAGAGCTTCCAATTTTACATATGTAATACCTATACTCTCCTTCAAATTGATCACCTTTTTCATATGACCTTTCAGGAGATTGTATGGCATCATTATATATTGATCAACAACTACAATACTAACAAAAAATAACATTATAGCAAAACAATTTTAACCTTATACCTCTTGGTTTCCTTTTTCCTCATAACTTCCTTCATGCCCTTAATTATTTAGATTTTGTATAATTCCTTTTTCTTCCTCAGAATTAGAGAAATACCCTCTATACAATTTACATATATTCTTTTAGTATTCTATTATTTTATATTTTTTATCAATAATTATATCATGCTGTTTTAAAGGTTTGTTTAATGTTTTCCTAATTCGTCAATATCTTCTCTTGAATTTTTATAGTTGAAAGACTTTTACTTTTCGTCTGTTTCAAATTATTGTGGGGAAGTGTGCTATATGGCTTACAACTCTACCTTTTCAGTTTCTCTATCAAAAGTCACCTTTGAAAACCTATAACAATTGGAAATTAAACCTCTACCTATAATATTAATGCATCTTTGTATATTAGAACCTTTTGAGTGTTTATATGTTTTGCTTCTCGTACTAAAATATCTAAATCTCGTTCTGTCTCCGGATATCTTCATGACTAATTCTTCGTATTCAGCTTTATCTTTTCTAATATTTCTTTTATTACCGATTTAACTGAGAAAATATGTAATAATAAATTACTAACTTCCACCATAGGAGTCATGATGTAATGTCAACTACCAGAGCACTGTTAAATAAAACTGCGAGTAAATGGCTTTTCTCGTAATTTACTTGAAGCACTATCTACACTTTTCTTTATTACAATTTCATTAACTATGTCTGAAACTCTTGCTCTAACTAGTGAACTATGACTCTACAGCATGTAAATTTCTCTTTTCAATTCTGGAAGATATTCTTTCACTCACTTACTTCCTACTTTCCAGAATGTAGCATCAACTTACGAGGTAAATATCTTTGTCCTTTAAATCTGTGGTGTCATTTGGTATATCAGTACTGTATTAATTTCTTCACATCATCCTGTAGAAGCTTTTCACATTGCACACCATGTCATGCTGGAGCATATAAATTTTGATTATCTTTTAAGCTATCATCTGTACGCTCTACTCTTTCGAACTTCTACCTTAATAAAAAGTATAACCACTAGTGGAATTGTTTTCTCTCTCTTTATGCACTTCTGCTGATTTTCGTTCTATCATCATAAAATCTTTGGGTCCTCCGATACTCATGGAACGAACAATATTGCAAAAAGAATAGTGTTGATATGTTCCTCTTAAATAACTTTCTTTCCTCCTGACTTTTCATACTTCGTCTTAGTGTGGTTCTGTATGTTACGACTCACTGTTCTGTTCCCTTAATGCTGAGTTTACATATTTAAAATAAACATGCTCTACATCAACTATGCTCTAGTTTTCTTTTACTAGCTTTAATATCAAATCCGTAACCTAAGTGTAAATCTACAATATAATTATTGTTGTCTGTTATAAAGGTAGCTCCATCTTTTTAATCTTAACACTGGTTTTAAGCCCGCTTCTTCCATTTTTCTTATAGTATGACTATAGCCAAATGGTAATATTTCTACAGGTAGGTTGAAAAGTTCCCCAGGTTTTTCTACATCTTTTGCTCTCATCATAAATCCAGATTACTTCACGAGCAATATCAGCAACTATTTTTCTCTAAATAATGCTCGCTCCTCACCTTTTCATCGCATTAAAAATCCTTTATCGAGTTTCATCTATGCATCCATCAACATGAGATCAATATGATCGATCTCTTCTAGTCTTTGATTGAAAGACCCTAGAGCTTTTAGCTAGTTCAACCGTTTGAATCGATGTTGATACCATGTTCATTCAATCCTTCTTTTTACTCTATCGGCTGGTGCCATGAACAAAATGAAATACAGTCGAACCTGTCCTATACCAACGATCATACCATCTTTTACTATTCTACAGCTTTTGACCAACTTCTTTTAGATTCATTTCGGTTCCCCTCTTTATATATGTTACTTTTAAATTATTTATATTCTACTAATAGATATTTCTTACCACGCTCTAAGTACTGTAAAATCCATCTTCTAGTCTGTCTTTTAGCTTCTACAACATGTTCTAAATCTGTAACTTTATCACCCATTCCATAAAACACCATCATTTTACATCTTCACGTGCTTGACGTTTTGAATTGAACTAGATTGCTCTCAACTGAAATCTACGATATTGTATTCTTTTTCTCTAATTCAGATTTTGGCATACCTTTATTTAGCTGCTGTCATCGTGAGTTAGTTCTTTAATGTTTTCCTGAGAATAATGCTTTTGTATCTTTAATGCACTTTCTAATGCTTTTTCACCGTGAACAATTTTCACCATTTCTTCTGCTAATGCTTTTTGAGCTAGGCGTAAGTGTGGTTCTTTTCTAGGCTTTCTCTTGATACTTCAGTTGGTCTTTTTCTAAGAATGTGAAATTTCTTAAGAGCTGGTACTACTTCTGTATCCGCAGTGTTGAACCAGAATTGGTAGATTCATATGGTGTCGTTTGTTCTGGATCGCTCCTACTGCCTCCCACCTGTGATTTGCAAATTTAGTTCCATCAGATTTAAGCATATAATGGAATAGTCAAATGCCTTCAACATCTCCACAGAAGTTTTCTCATAATTTCTAGACCAGTAGTAATGTTACCCCATTGGTCTGAACCACCAATTTGTAATTTAACATTGTGGTGCTCATTTAAGTATGCATAGTCAATACCTTGTAGTATAGTATAACTGAATTCTGTAAATGATAACCCAGTTATCTAGACGGCTTGAAATTGAATCCTTCGCTAGTAAGTAGTTGATGTTTACTAATTTTTCCATAGTCACGTAAAAATTCGATCATAGATAGTTTTCCTAACCAGTCACGGTTGTTTACAATTCGATATTGTCATCTCCACGGAAAATATTACAGTTGCGCTGCAAGACGACGAGCATTATCTTCAGTACCTCAAGGCTTTGTGATTGACGTTCTTCACTTCTTCCTGATGGGTCTCCGATAATACCAGTTCCTCCACCTACTAAAATAACAGGTTTATGTCCATGTTGTTGAAATCTTTTTAATAGTTAAAAATAGTAGTAAAGTGATCAATGTGTAATGAGTTACCGTTGGATCTGCTACCACAGTATATCGATACACTTTCTTTTTCTAATAATTCTTTTTATTCCTTCTTCATCTGTTTGTTGATAAACTAAATCTCTATATTTTAAATCTTCTAATAATTTACTCATTAAAATGCCTCCATATCAATTTTTATACACTTCTTCCAATTATAACATAGTTTTTATGTTTTATCTTTTTCTAATATTTTAACGATAAATTCTATTCTAGTTAGCATATAATTTACTATTTATATTAAATTATAGTATAATGTAGCTAATAGTATGCAATCTGAGGAGATTACAATGAAAATTGAAGATACTAACTTCTATGACATAAGCCGTACTTCTTTCTACTGGACTACTAATTGAGTTTAGGTGCGGGCTTACTATCGGGTATCGTGGTGGCTTAGTTAAAGATCAACCTGTCTTAACCCAGAAATGAAAGAACAAATAAATAACATTAGTCAAAACAGTGAAGTTTATTTTCGGAGGTGGTGAAAAATTAGGTACAATCAACTCCGAGTAATTAGAAAGGCTGTCTGCTTATGAAAATATCGGTGATAATGTTAAAATGCTATTATCGCATAGTGAAGACTCTAGACTTTTCTATTCTAACAGTAGATTGATATCTGGGCTGATTTTAAGAGCTACACATGAGTAAGTAACGACTGGTGCTAGAACAACGGAGTGGTAGTACTATCACTCAGCAATTGATATATATCAGCTTCTTGATAATTCAAGATCTATGAAAGAAAAGCAAAAGAAATATTACTAGCACTCCGTGTTGATGGTCATTTTTCTAAAAATGAAATTCTTGAAAAATTATCTAAATGTCGCTCCTTTCAGGAAAAGAAATAGTTTAGGACAAAAACATCAGCGGTATCGAAACTGCAGCACAGGTGTTTTTGGAGTTCATTCTAAAGACTTGAAATATGGCTCAAGCGAGCTTATCTTGTTGGTTTTGTACAATCACCATATACATATACACCATTTGACTCTGCTGGAAATATCCGTCCTGACGAAGAGCTTCAAAGCAGGGTTTGAAAGACAACAATATGTATTAGAACGTAACTTTCAAATGATTTTATTACTAAAGAACAATTTGAAAGAAGCAAAGAAATTTCGATATTAAAGGTGCTTATACTAAACTAAAAATATTCAGAATATACGATTACCCTTATATTCGTGATGAGGTAACAAGTTCAGTTGCAGAGATATTAGCTGAGCAAACTGCTATAATAGAAGAAAGAAATTTAAAAATGATTCTGACTACAGAAATGAACTAATCGAAAAAGTAGAATTAAATTCATAACTGGTGGTTATATAAAGTAAAAACTACACTTGATAGAAAACTTTACGATACTCTTCAAGAAACGACAATTCGCTTCTTACCCAACACTACATCTCAGGGTGGTGTGTTTATCCATTAGAAATTGGAGCATCGGTTGTTGAAAAGTCAGTACTGGTGAAAAGTATTGGCGTTTATCGGTGGTATGGACTACAAAAACAACAACAACCACGCAACAAGAACTCGTCGTTCACCAGGTTCTACAATCAAACCACTATTAGTTTATGGACCAGCTATCGATAAAGGTTACATTACTCCTAACTCCAACAGTTTTTGAGATAAGAGATTTAACCACTATGGTTTGAAACCTGAGAACTATGACATGTCTCAGAGCGGCTACCTACCTGCTGAGAAGCTTTAGCTGAGATCTCTTAACACCTACTGTAAAGCTATACTCTGCATTTTTATAAAGAGGATCTGTTACTAAAATTACCTAGAGAAAATGGGTGCTGAAGGTCTTACAGAAAGTGATAAAACTAACAGCTACTGCCATTGGTGGTATGACTTATGGTCTATCTGTTGCTAGAGAATACTCAGTGCCTTCTCTACTTTTACGCAAATAAAGGTGAGCACATAAGCACTATTATCGAAGAATAGAAAATAATGATGGAGAACTAGTTTATAAAAGCTGATTTCTCTCCAGTTCAAAGTATTTGAGAAGAATCTAGAGTTATCTAATCGTCAATATGCTTGGGAGGACGTAATCAATAGAGTTACGGTACATCTCATGATATGCCAAGTAAACTTAAATTCAATTCTAAAAACTTATTTTGTAAAAACAGGGACTTCTGAGTACTATAAAGACCTATGGGTTGTTGGTGGTTCTACAAAAATAACTGTTGGTCTATGGAATGGATACGATAGTCCGGCAAAAGTACCAAGTTATGACTATGCTCCAAAGAAGCTGGATTGCAGTTATGAATGCTATTTATGCACTTGATAAAAACTTAATCGCTCAGATACTGCCTTTTAGTCGACCTCAAATCAGTCGTTGATGCAAGTATCAACGGTTATAACAATGCAAAAAGGTGGTACAAAGATATAGTACCAAATGGCTTTTAAAGAACTATCTAAAGAAAAACATTGGCAGAATTTGGTTATAATATCGATAAAGGTATTTCATTTAGCGATCCTTCAAAAAGTCGTTGTAACAAAACCTGTTCAAAAAGAGAGAAGAAAGAAGATAAAGACAAAAAAGATAAAAGAAGAGAAAGAAGAACGTACAGTAACAATTACTGAAACTTCTCCTCCAATCTTAAAACCAACTGTTATATACAGAAGAATGACGAGTAATATACAAAAGAGGATTGGGTATCTGTTCAATCCTCTTTTTTATTATTATTTATTTTTATTATTTAAAGCGTCTTACTCTCCTAATGCATCGTATAAAGCTGGAAGATCGTATGCTTTTACTATTTTCCCCAATTTCCTACATCATCTAAACCATTTGCATGAGTTACAGTATAAATAACTTTAGTTAACGTGTAAAACTCCTGTAATGGTTTTAATAAATTCTTAAGATTTGATTTATTTACGTCGCACATCAGCTTTCTCATAAAAGAGTTGTAGCACTTTACTATTAGTGCAATTTATTACATCATCAGGAATAATACCCGCATGCGCCAAGTACAATAAGTAATTATAAACTGCCTTAAATGTTCTGTATGAATCTGTAATTCCTACATCACTAGAAGTTTTTATTCACTTTTTATAAGAGAAATTACTGATTTGTTGTTGAATTGGTTTTTTAATTTTTTCAATCAGTAATCCTATAAATTCATCTGTTACCTGTTTTTGATTCTCTACAACATTATCAGGGAGTAATATTTTTCTCCAATAATCTATTATAAAAATCACAGAAAATTTTATCTAATTCATACGTATCTTCTTCTGTCAAAAATTCTTCAGGTGCAACAAAATTTTTATTATCTCTGGAAATTCTATAGTCTTCCCTACATGAAATGTTCCTACAGTCATATTTAACGATTGTATAAAATCATTTTTCTTACAAATTATATATATGATGAGCATTTTTGCATAATAATTAGAAGTGAAATTCTTGAGTTTATTAGTCGTCCTCTAAATCTTTTTCTAAAAATACTCTTCTAATTTTTATTATATTTTTATCATATTTTCTTAATTGTTTTTAACTGTGGTAATGCTGTATTGAATGTATAAACTCGCTGGTATATTTTCTTAAGTAATTCTACGGTAATAGCTAAATGACCACCAAGAGAATGTCCAGCTGCAACCTTTATAACATACATCAAACTCTGGAATCTTTCTTTTTAAAAATCTATTAAATGAAACATGCTGAGTCTATCTGACTAGTGTTTTCTCCTGAAACTATTCCTGTATAATTGTAAAAACCAATCGCTAATATCTTCACTCTCACTACCTCTATAAATAACAAGAAGTTCTTTAAGTTCTGGTATATAGATTGCTGTAGCCTGAAATCCATTTTTCGTAATCTTTGGAATTGATATTCCACTATTGTATACTTCAATATCTTTCAAATGTTTCTCCAGTTATATCTTTTATAATTCTTTTTATTTTTATATTCTGCTGTACTCTGTTTCTTATTTCCTTTAATTAAATAATCATACTCGCTAATTTCGCTATAAGCAGAGGATTATGGAAAAATCTTAACATCGTCAAATCACCTCTTTTATATAAAAACAATTATAACATATTTTATAGAAATATAAAAATTCTATATCTTCCCATGTAATGAGAAAATATAGAATTCTATTAAATATTATACGTTAAATCTGAATAACATGATGTCGCCGTCTTTTACTTCGTATTCTTTACCTTCAAGACGAACACGACCAGCTTCTTTAGCTTTTGGCATACTTCCGTATTCAACTAAATCATCATAACTTACTGTTTCAGCACGGATAAATCCACGTTCGAAATCAGAGTGGATAATTCCCAGCACATTCAGGAGCTAACATACCTTTTTTGAATGTCCATGCACGCACCTCTTGGACACCAGCTGTGAAATATGTTGCTAATCCTAGAAAGCTGTAACTTGCTTTGATTAATTTATCTAATCCACTTTCATCGATTCCTAACTCTTCAAGGAACATTGCTTTTTCTTCATCTTCTAATGAAGCCATTTCTTCTTCGATTTTTGCACAAACTACGATTACTTGGCTTCCTTCACTTGCAGCAAACTCACGTACGCTTGCTACGTGTTTGTTAGAATCAACGTCTAGTAAATCATCTTCACTTACGTTAGCAACATAAAGCATAGGTTTCATTGTTAATAAATGTAATCCCTTTTGCGATTTTTGCTCTTCTTTATCTAAATTCTAAAGTCTAGCTGGTTTTTCTTCTTAGAATATCACGTACTTTAAGTACTGCAAATTCTGCAACAGCATCTTTATCTTTTTGTTTGGCTTGTTTTTCAACACGTCCGATACGTTTTTCAACACTTTCTAAGTCTGCTAAGATTAACTCTAAGTTAATAACTTCGATATCGTATAATGGATCTACTCCACCAGCAACGTGAGTATGTTTTCATCTTCAAAACATCTAACAACGACAAATTGCATCTACTTCACGAATGTGACTTAAATTGTTTCCTAGTCCTTCTCCTTTAGATGCACCTTTTACGATACCAGCATATGTCTGTAAATTCGAATGATGTTGGTACTGTTTTTAGGTTCTACTAGTTCTGTTAATTTATTTAATCTGTGGTCTGGTACTACAATTCCTACGTTTGGATCAATTGTTGCGAGGATGAGTTCGCTGCTAGTGCTCCTGCTTTTTGTAATTGCGTTAAAAGGGTATGCTTTTTCCTACGTTTTAGTAATCCTACTATTCCGGCTGTTAATGCCATAGTATTAATCCTCCTTTTTCCTCATTAATTTCTTATATTACTTAGGGCCTTGCCTACTCAACAACTATTATAACATAAAACACAGAAACTTATCATTTATTATTATGCTGTTTAAAAATATTTTTGTTAATAATCATTAATCTTATCTCATTAGTATATTTAAAAAGATACTAACTATTATAAAAAGTATGTACTTTACAAAAATTATTTTGGTATGTAAAAATATATTACAAGATATAAATTTCTGTGATTAAAGGATGGTAATTAACTATGAAAAATACAATTCAAACATTAAACTTGGAACTTTACTACACTTAATGTTGGTAACTTTTGAAAGACAGCTTAAATTCTACACAGAAGCTATGGGTATGACTATAATTTCCACGAAAACAGAAGCTTCTTTAAATTACTACTGATAATACTCCTTCTTCACATGAGTCGATGGACACTCTGTACGTTCTTACGGGACTATATCACATAGCCTATCTAGTTCCAGATGAACAAAGTCTAGCAAACATACTGCGCCACTTTATAGATTCTAATATACCTTTAGATGGTGGCTCTGATCACGGTTATAGCAATGCACTTTATCTAAGTGATATGAAGGCAATGGAATAAGTATATTATGATAAAGATGAAAGTACTTGGGATGTAAAAGAAGATGGTAGAATCATAGGGTAACAGAACCTATCGAGTGCTACTCACCTGCTTGATATTTCTGAAAATCTGTAGTGCCTTGTACTTACCAGTGCAGGAACTATTACATTGGCCACGTTCATCTAAGTGTTCAAAAACTCTACCGTTTCTTCACTAACTATCCAAGAAGTACTAGGATTTGATGATAAATTCACCGTGGCTGGTGCTAGTTGGATTTGGCTTATAGTGATACCACCACCATCTAGCTTTGTCAAATCAATAGGGAGTCCTAATCTAAGTCATGAACAGAACTCCAGGTTAGATCATTTTTGAAATTCTATTTTATTGATGATGCTGCTTACAATAAAGTTGTGGAAAATATATATAACAACACTAAAATCATCTCTGAATATAATAATAAGATTATGTATCAATGATCCTAATGGATATTGAAATTCATTTTAATAAAAAGTATAATATAAAAATCTTTGCATGGTGACTCATCAAAATCGATTTCGAAAATCACAATTTTCGAGTCACTCCTTTTTAGTTATTCGTCTTACTTTCTAACATGATATAATAAGAATATTATATTATGGCGAAGGAGGACCTATGCAAGATTTTGTAACTGGTTGGTAGCTTTGCACCTATAGTCTAATACTAGCATCTATATTACCAATATTTTTATTCCCACCAGGGATATTTTCTGCGAATTAGTTGTATTTGGTTTACTCATGGTTTTATCCTTTCGATAATTGCATCAATAAATCTATCTGTGATGTTTTATCATTTCAAGATATTTGCCGAGTGATTGTGAGAAAATACTTAGCAAAAACTTCTCTAAACTAAATAGAATCATAAATTTGAACAAAGTAAACTTATGATATTTTTTAATCATCTATAAGTTAATCCTGTTCTTCCAAACGAGTTAACAATTTGTTACTCATGTGGTTTAGCTAAAATATCATTTGAAAGACCTTTAATGATAATATTATAGGGTTGATCCTGAATGATCTGGTTACACTTTGGTACTACTTTAAATATATTGATATAGGTTTTATGTGGAATAATTATTGTTTTAGCCTTTAGCATGGTTATAAGTTCAAATATCAAAAATTTAATAAATAGTAAAAGCTGGTGATTCTAAATTAGATTCACTAGCTTTTCATAATATGAATGTTTTTCTACACTGTTTTTGTTAAACTCACGTCTTGGCATCCATATCTATTATTATCCCTTGCTTTAGGCATTTTGTCTTTATATGTCACCTTTATACGATATGATTGCCATCTCTTGCCTACAAGGGTGTTGTTTTATTCCTATACATTCGTTTCATATTCAAAATCCAACCTCCTATTTTCTTCATTGATGTTAATAAAAGATTTAAACTCTTTATAAATCGTCTTAATCTTGTTTAATTTTTTTCTTACCGACTTTGGCTTTCCGATAACATGTATCGTAACCATACAGTATCTTCAATTTTCTATATAATCGTGTGTAATTTGTCATTTATATAACCAATCATATGATATCTTTTGATTATTGGCATTACTATACTTTATTAACTCTTTTCTTCAATTTTTCAATGAACTCATCAATCTTACAATTGGCAGTTCTGCTAGTGCCAAGTTATACATTAAAGAATAGTTTGCTACTTGATTAATAGTCCCCATTAGAATAAAATATGCTTCACCATCTTTAGACGAATTTTCGTAGAACGTAATCAGAAATGACATTGCAACCTCACTGTCAAACTTTGCTTGATTTACCATTTCTTATCACCAACGTCAGAACGCCCTCAGAATGATAAAAAATCCAGATATAATATGCAACTTCAGCTGTTGCCGAACCAATAGCTGATGCTATACACTGCACAGCTTAATACTCATGCGTCTTCGCTTTCCTAAGATTGATAAAACTTGGAAAATGCAATAAAGTAGATTGTGTAACGAACTTACTTTTAACAGTTTTGTGCAACCATTCTGATCTTTTCTCATTAAACTTATATTAAACTGCAACCATTATACTCCGTTGTCGTCACATAATCAATAATTTTTTATTAGATACGAACTAGTAATTGATGCAATAATGAAAATTCAATTATAGTAATAGTTTTCTAAAACTGTAATAAAGTAGATCAGTATTATATTAAGTTTTAAATTTCTCAATAACGTTCATAATTATTCTTCGCTTGAATAATGAAATAATACGTTCAAACTCATCATTATCTTTAGGAACTCCAATCTCTATCTTACCTTTTGTCTACCTTGTTTTATCGCATACTACAGTACCCTAGACTGTCCAGATATGTACTTGCTCTTCTGATAAATATATCCTTATGGTTTAACTTGACCTTCTTTTCGGTTTCAATAACTTCGCTACGTACTCTTCTAATTCACGAACGGACATTTTTCGTTTCAATCACTTTATCACATAGGCCTATCATTGCTTTTGTAGTTTTCCAAAGCAAGTGACGTTCTTGCATGCGCGGCAGCTATTCACTCGCCCAACTAGTTTATTCTTAATTTCCGCTGGTAGCTTTTAAAATAGTCTTAGAGCTATTTCGCTATATGCGGTCGACTCTTTTCCAGTTTCTAGCTTCAATTCTTCTTGCCGTTAGCTGCATCTTATCCATAGATTCTATAGCTCTGACTCTTCTAATGCTGATAAAGTCTTCACGTTGTAAGTTTTCCAGTACCACTGAAAAACCATCATTTCTTCATCAGTCATCTCTTTAATACTAACTTTGGGAATTGTCTTTTTCTACCTAGTGGCTCAAAAACGCTCTGATAGCGTGACGCTCACCTGCTATTATATAGTACCCTTTACAGCTCACTACTATGTAGCTGTAGTCAAACCGTTTCATTTCGATAGATTCTTTTAATTCATCTAGTTTCTCTTCATTCCCAAAATAGTTCATTGGTTGATATGGATTCTTTCTTTGATCTCTTCTAAAGGTAAATCTCCACGACTTTTATCATTGCTCTGTTACTAACTCTACATTTCTCTGCTTAGCAGGTAGCATCTAAGTCCGATACTAGCTTACCTGATTTCTTAGCCACGTTCAATCACCTCTTTAGCTAACGAGTAAAGCACTGTTTTGCTCCATTTGAGTTTTCGCATACTCAATGATTGGTTCTGCAAAACTTTGGTGCTTCACTTAGTCTATACTGTTCTTGCGATAACCGTATTACGTGCTTTACTTTGCAGTGCTCTCTCCTTTGCTCACCTGCTTGATTTGATATTTGTTCTACTATCTGTCATAGTAAAGTAATACACCAAAAATATCGAGTTTCTGAGTTGAATGTCACACTATATCGTCTTGTTCATCAAGCTGACTCTCCAAAAGCTTCTAGAGCATAGTACTCTGTCTGCAACGCAAGGGATAATTACTCCACCGCTAGCAGCAGTTAGTGAGATTTAGTGCAGTAAGCCCTAATGATGGAGGACGAAATCGATTACTACATAGTCCCTTACTTTCTCCTGATACTTCTGGAGAGCTAGCATTTTCATTGACGTTTGCTCATCTACGGTGCTGATAGCTAGCTCAGCTCTGCTCCTGCTAGATACCAATTTCTAGACTGGTACTATATCTAGAGTTTTCATATGCGTTTTGAAGTGATTACATCATTATTATCTACTTCATCGTCTCAGGATATCATAGACTGATTGTTCTGCATGGCACTTCTCTGCCTTCACTCCACTTGTGCATTCGCCTGTGGATCCCGAGTATCGTATCAAATGGTACTTTTCTTTCTTTAAGATGCGCCAAACGCGCTCTAAAGTTAATAGCTGTAGTAGTTGTTTCCCTACTCCACCTTTTTGATTACATATCGCTAATATTTTGCATCATTTTACCTCAATGTTTTCACAGTAGCTAGTACAGCCCGCCTTGAAAAGCCATACTCTATTCTTCTTCTCCTTTAACATTAGATGCTCCATAGTATGTTTCTTTCAGTAACTATCTTTCTTTGTACAAGTCTTAGCTATCTGCTGACCATCATAGTTGGGTACTGTAGGATTGAATCACTATTTCGTCTCATATTTTCTGTAAACTAAGTTTCTATTCTCTCTTCTGTTTGCGAAACATTTAGACTTTTGCGTTAAAATCTGATTCAATATTTCTCTTAGAGCACTGAGGATCCAGTCTGACCATTGCACTTTGCTCCATGTCGTTTCAGTAATACGTCTTATTGAATTATAGCATCTACTACCTTACTACATAGCTTTAATATGTCTGAGCTTATTTGCTACAGTAGCTGTGTTTTCCCTAAAGTGACTTTTGCGGTAATTCATCTGCGTGAATTATTGATGCTCCTGGCTCTTGATAGCATACGCCTCTTCAGTGGCGTTAATTCTTCTCTTTGAATATTTTCAATTCAAAAGCGCAGAGTAGCCATTTGTCTCGTTAATTTGGCTCTTTAACAATCGCTTTTGTCTGTCGATACTACTAAATGCTAGTAGCTATGCGTCGTTCTCCGCTATTAATTCATAGAACGCATTACTATATCTCGTACAGTTATAGACTGCATGTCTTGATCTGTTTCAGGCTGATCAGCTAATGCTATCTTCTCTTCTGTAAATTCTCTTCTACGAGGTTTGGTACTTGTGAGCACTATCTTTCTCTATCTTATATCTCTAAGTACATCATCGTCAGATATACCACCTTTCTCAGCTCTTTGTAGTTAAATCCTGTCGTACTAAATGGTTTTACACTTTCAGTCATATTTTACCTCCTGGATACCCACTTTATACATTACTACGTATACATACTTTGTATGTCAAAAATATTTCCCGACATAAATATCCAGCATCTATATTTTAAACAAAGGCACTCTAGAAATATATTTCCGAACTAAGTATACTTAAGGTATATATACCATATAGTGTAATCATAAATGATATGCTGCACTCATCAGGACAGCAGGAGTCGAACCCGCCTTACAAGGTTTTGGAGACCTTTGTTCTGCGTTAAACTACGTCCCTAAGAATGGTGGGAAGAAGTGGATTCGAACCACTGAACCTGAGCACCGGATGCATGTCCGCCGCGTTTGCCTCTTTCGCTATCTTCCCATATATATGCCCGGCCAGGACTTGACGCTGACCTGCGGTGCAGTCGGTTGCTCTGCGACTGAGCTGGGCCCAGCGGCTTGTGGTGCCTCGAGACGAGAGTCGAACTGCCGTCTGCATGAGCTTCAAATCGTTGCTCTACCAACTGAGGCTATCGAGGCGTGTTAAATTTTACATAAAAATGTGCGGTCCCCGGCGGAAAGTCGAACCCGCGATCTCCCTGCGTGACGGGCGGGCGTGATAACTTCGCCACCACGGGACCATGGTATTAAAAATTGCGGGAGGATGTTTGAACCATCGACCTTTGGGTTCTCGCCCAACGAGCTGCCAGACTGCTCCATCCCGCGATAATAAAAATGGAGGAGGAAGATTCGAACCCCTGCGAGCTTTTACACTCTGTCGGTTTTCAAAGACGAGTCGCTTCAGCCGGACTTGCATTCACTCGCGATCAACGTGGACTCTGCGGGACTCGGGCCTGCGACCGATTCGGTTACGAGCCGATAGCTCTAACCAACTGAGCTAAGTCCGTGTTCCCGTAGAATTCACTAAACTATTTATTGGTGGCGGCAGATCGAACGATTCTTACGGGTATGAGACCGTACGCTCTAGTCCAGCTGAGCTACGCCGCCAGTAAAGGCGATTCATTATTTAAAATGGCGCCTGGCCGAGATCGAACCGCTGACCTCCTGCGTGCAAAGCTGGCTCTCCCAGCTAGCTAAGGCAAGTTAATAATGTTTATGCATATTTTCAAATGGTCGAAGACAGGATTCGCTGCGACGTGGTCAAACCAAGTGCTCTACCAAACTGAGCTACTTCCCGTGTGATAAATGGCGCGCCCAAGAGGTCGAACCTAACGCTTGATCCGTGGTCAAACGCTCTCTATCAGTGAGCGGCGCTCATGTATGCCGTGCCGAGGACCGGAGTCGAGGCGGTACGGTAGCCGCTACCGCAGGATTTTAAGTCGTGTGCGTCTGCCAGTTCCGCCACCCCGGCACTATGTTAACTGTGAGCGAAAGACGGGATTTGAACCGCGAACCACCCACCTTGGCAGGTGGTGTTCTACCCTGAACTACTTTCGCGAATATCCAAGAATGGTGCGGGTGAAAGGAGTCGAACCCGCCCGCTTAAATGAGGCGCTCTAGATCTAAGTCTGGTGCGTCTGCCAATTCCGCCACACCCGCAAAAGAATGGTGAGCGCGGAAGGACTCGAACCTTCGACCGCTGATTAAAGGTCAAATATGCAACTGAGCGACTGGCTCTGATCGAAACGTAATTGCCGGCCGGACTTGAACAGACCTACTGATTACAAGTCAGTTGCTCTGCCAACTTCGAGCTGAGGCCGGCATAAATGGGTGCGCGTGATCAGGACCGAACGCATGACCCCTTGCTTGTAAAGGCAAGTGCTCTCGCTGAGGCTAAACCCTCCATATCAAAGAAAATCTGGCACGTCCTGGTCTCGCAGGGGCGTAAACAACTACTACGTCGACAGCTTCAGAAGCTTAACTTCTGTGTTCGGTATGGGTACAGGTGTGTCCTCTTCGCTATCGCCACCAGACGAGACTTTCATACATCTATTATATCATCATTTATTCCTTTTGTCAGCAGTTACTGTATAAGAACTTTCGCGATTAAGTCCTCGACCTATTAGTAGTCCAGCTGAACACGTTTACCGCGCTTACACTCCTAACCTATTCTCCTGTCGTCTTCAAGTCTTAGTCTCGTGGAAATCTCATCTCGAGGGAGCTTCATGCCTTAGATGCTTTCGTCTTATCCCTTCCGTATTTAGCTACCAGCTATGCCACTGGCGTGACAACTGGTACACCATTGATATGCGTCCATCGGTCCTCTCGTACTGGGACAGCTCCTCTCACATTTCCCTCGCCCACGACGGATAGGGCGAACTTGTCTCGACGTTCTGAACCCAGCTCGCGTACCGCTTTAGTGGGCGAGCAGCCCAACCAGGACCGACTACGCCCAGGATGCCGTGAGCCGACATCGAGGTGCCAAACCTCCCCGTCGATGTGGACTCGTGGGGAGATAAGCCTGTTATCGGGTGGCTTTTATCCGTTGAGCGATGGCCTTCCACTGCGGAACCTGCCGGATCGCTAAGTCCTGCTCGCGCACCACTCGTACGCCTAGGTCTCACGGTCAAAGCTCCCTATGTGCCTTTACACTCTGCAAATGATTTCCAACCATTTCTAGAGACCTTTGAACGCCTCACCGTTACTCTTTGCGAGCGCCCCTGAGTCAAACTGCCCACCTGACACTGTCTCGGTCTTTCTACGCCGAGGGTTAGAATTTCAATACAGCAAGGGTAGTATCAACAACGCCTCCTCATACACTGGCGTGCGTAGTTCTCTCAGGCTCCTACCTATCCTGCCCATGCATCAAAATTTCAGTATCAAGCTGATTAAAGCTCCATAGCAGGGTCTTTTCCGTCCTGTCGCGGGTAACCTGCATCTTTCTCAGGTGCACTATGTTCACCAGAGTCCATCGTTTGAGACGTGCCCAAATCGTTACGCCTTTCGTGCGGGTGGAACTTACCCGACAAAGGAATTTCCTTTACCTGTAGGACCGATTATAGTTGCGGCCGCCGTTTGCCTGGGCTTCAATTCATGCGTCACTTACGCTCAGCACTCCTCTTAACCTTCCAGCACCGGGCAGGCGTCAGCTGCCGCCCACCTTTCGGTTGCAGAGAGACCTGTGTTTTGTTAAACGGTCGCTTGGGCCTATTCACTGCGCCCTACTCTCGTAGGCACTTCTCGAAGTGCGGGGTCATTTGCCGAGTTCGCGGCGATTCTGGTTCTCTCGCTCTGCTTAAAATTCTTCCCACCTACCTGTGTCGGTTTTGCGGTGCGGAGGCACCTCTTATCTCGATAGCGGCTTTTCTTGAGAGTTTGGCTTCATTGACTTCCTTTCTCTGTCGCTCATCCGCGACCTTTAGAGCAAGCGGATGTTTGCCTACTTGTCAGCTTTTATTGCTTAGACGCCCTATTCCATCAGGGCGTTCAATTAGCTCCTCTGTCCCCCACTTCTCTCAGATCGATATTTCGTGGTACAGGAATTTCTACCTGTTGTCCATCGGCTGCTGGCTCATCAGCTGCAGCTTAGGTCGGCTTTACCCAGAGCGGACGACCTTTCCTCTGACGCTGAGTCTTTCGGTGGGTCGGTCTCACCTACTCTTTCGCTACTCACACGCGTCGCTTCTAGCCTCTCCACCTCGCCTGGCAGTTCGGCTTCTACGATGTACAGAACGCTCTCCACCACCATATACACGTGAGTTATATCCGCAGCTTCCGGTTGTATGTTTTAGCCCGGTACATTTTCGGCGCGATGTCACTCGTCAGTGAGCCTGTACGCACTCTGTGGCTGGTGGCTGCTTCTAAAGCCAACATCCTGTGTCTGTGCATCATCACATCGCTTTTCGCACTTAGCATACAATTTGGGACATCGCTGGCGTCGCGGGCTGTTTCCTTTCGACTACGAACCTTATCACCCGCAGTCCCGGCTCGTTGATATTTACACTCGCATTCCGGGTTTGTACGAGATTCGGTAACGGGATGGGCCCCTGGTCCAGACAGTGCTCTACCTCCGGTAAACTCTCGCCAGGCTAGCCTAAAAGCTATTTCGGAAAGACTCATGCTAGTTTCCAGTGGTCAAAGTTTCTCGCATACTCATCATGCTCGTCAGCACTTTCCCAGCAACCTGGTTCGGTCCTCCATTCAGTGTTGCCCTGAAACTTCCCAACCTGGCCGTGGGTGAGATCACTTGGTTTCGGTGCCTGCCCATCTTCCTATCTTCTGGCCCTAGTAAGACTCGCTTTCGCTGTCCATGTCTTCCACTTAACCTCGCATGATAGTAACTCGCCGGTTTCATGTCTACAAAGGCGCCGCCATCGCCGTGCGCTTAACGCTTTACGGTTTCGGGTTTCTCTTTCGCTCCCCTCCCGTTCTTGCCTGCCTTTCCCTCGGTACTGGTTCACTATCGGTCACTAGGTGGTATTGTAGCCTTTACCAGATGGTCCTGGCGATGGTGCAGGCAGAATTCCTCGTGTTCCGCCGTGCTCAGGTGCTCTCTCCGCCGCTCAGTGGCTTCGTATGCAGGACTTTTGCAACTTCTGCGGTCTGACGCCAGCTGGGGTCTACTATGCGTCATACGCTTTTGTTGAGAGTCCTACTACAACTGTACAAAGCACATTGGTTTGGAGCTCTTTGCTGACTCGCCGCTAACAGGAAATCGATTTTTCTTTCTCTTCCTGGGTACTTAGATGTTTCAGTTTCCCTGCGTTACCTCGCTTTCGCGTGCCGCCCTTTTAAAAGCGGGTAGGTTCATTCGAGATATCTGCGGCTCTTTTAACACTTGCCCACAGCTCCCGTAGCGTTTCGTGGTATGTCGCTCCTTCGTCGGCTCCACAGTGCCGAGCATCCTCCGTCGCTCTTTTCTGCTTAATCGACGCGTCGCTTTTGCGCTTCGTTCTTCTTCCTTGAACTCTTGTGAATAAGTTTTACAACTTACTTACTTTTCTCGGTTTTGCAAATGTGTTCTGTACTTTGTATTTCAATCTAATTAGATCATATCAGTTTCATTTATTGCTTGAGTATTCTTTGAACACTCAAAACTAAACAGGTGTCATGTAATTCCTTGTGCCAGAAGGAGGTGGTCCAGCGCATACATTCGGCCTGCCATCGACTTCACGGCAATCGTCTGTCCCACCGTGATCGCTCCTCCTTAAAAGAGTTGGAGGCCTGCGTCTTCCGGGTGTTGGCTTTCTCGTGGTGTGACGGGCGGGTGCCTGCACGAACCGTTTCGTATTCACCGCGACATTCAGGTTGCCCGTACTAGCGATTCCAGCTTCGTAGATCGAGTTGCAGGCTCGTCCCGAACTAAGGAAAATGAGCTTTGTATGAGGTTTGCTTGCTCTCGCGAGCTCGCTACTCTCTGTTCCTATCCATTGTAGCGCGTGTAGCCCAAAGTCATAAAGGGCGCGGTGATTTGACGTCATCCGCCTTCCTCGAGGTTTTATCCGCGGTGTCTGATCGATCTTACCAGCACTGCAGCTTTGCTTCAGGAGGGTTGCTCGTTGCCGGGACTTAGCTCAACATCCTCACGACTTTACAGAGCTGGCGACAACCATGCCACCACCTGTATCTGTGATCACTAACCAAAGGTCAAACTGCTCTAATCTCATGTGCTCTCACAGTATGTCAAGACTTAGTGTAAGGTTCGTCGCGTGGCTTCGAATTAAAACCTGCATCCACCGCTTGTGCGGGTCCCCGTCAATTCGTACCCGAGTTTCAACGGTGCGGTCAGCCTCAGGCGAGTGCTTAATGCGTTAGCTGCAGCACTGATCTCGTATGAGACTGTTCAACACTTAGCACTCATCGTTTACGGCGTGGACTACCAGGGTATCTAATCCTGTTTGCTCCCACGCTTTCGCGCGCCTCGAGTGTCGGTTACGGCCAAAAAGCCGCCTTCGTACCCACTGGTGTTCCTCCTGATCTCTACGCATTTCCACCCTCCGCTAGGAATTCCACTTTTCTCTCCTGCACTCCGGTTCGCGGTTTCCAATGACCCTCCACGGTTTGGTAGCGGAGCTTTCTATCGAGACATTAACCCTGCGCGCTTTACGCCCAATAATTCGGACAGCGCTTGCCACCTACGTATTACCGCGGCTGCTGGCACGTGAGTTAGCCGTGGCTTTCCCTGCGGTTGGGTGCACGTCTCTACTGTGTATAATTACTACACGATCATTCTTCCCCTGCCGACAGAGCTTTACGAACCGAAATCCTTCTTCACTCGCGGCGTTGCTCCGTCGAGGCTTTCGCCCGTGCGGAAGATTCCCTACTGCTGCCTCCCGTGTCTGGGCCGTGTCTCCCGATCTGGCCCGTGTGCCCTCAGGTCGGCTGCAGCGTCAGCTGCCTCGTCAGGCCTTTGCCCGCACCTGCTTCGCTAATGCCGCAAAACCATCTCATAGTGTTCGCCAGAAACCAACTTTTCGGAAACACTCATACCATGCAGTTGATGCTGTCATCCGGTATTAACCTATCGCACTTTCAATGAGTTGTCCCAGTCTATGAGCGGAGGTTCTTTACGTGTTACTCACCCGTTCGCCGCGCTAAGTTTTTCTGGTGCAAGCGCAGAGAAAACTTCGCTCGCTGTCTGTGTAGGCACGCCGCCAGCGTTCGTCTGAGCCGGGATCCGACTCTCCAGCCAGTTCTTAGCTTGCTGGCTCGTTAAAACGTCCTTCATAGTTCCTTTTCAGAACTTGTGTCGCTTTTTGGAATTAACGTTGACTTAATTCGTTTGGTTTTTCAATCACTCAAGTTTCGTTGCGATTAACAACTTTTATGTTTAACATTTAAAATTAATCAACTTTTAGCTTTTTTAAATATTTTCTATCTAACTGAAGACTTTTATTATTCATCATTTCTGAAATGTTTGTCAGAAGTTTTTATATTTTTTACTTTTCGCGTTTACTTCATTGAAAATAATTATTTTGTCTTTCTTCAAAGACTTTTATAATTCATTTCTTTCTATTTTTGTCCAGAGCTTTTATAATTTCTTATTTAATATTTTGAAATGTTTGATTCGTCTTCTTCTTGAGAAAGACTTTTGCTATTTTACCACCACTATTAAAACTTTTTTTTTTTGTCAATAGCTTTTTATATTTTTAAAAACTATTTTAAGGTTTGTTGATGGTGTGTCTTTATAAAGACAGTAATTATTTTAACATTTCTATTGCTATTTGTCAGATTTTTCTTAATAGTTGCATTCTGTGTGGTCTTCTCTGTCAGAAGACTTTTTATTCTATCATACTAGATTATGTCAACATTTTTAAATTGTTTTTATTTCTGCCTTAAATCTTTTTTCTATATAAAATGTAAAAAGAGAAAGTGTTTCTCATTCTCTCTTCTCTTATTATCTACTATATATTGTAAAAAATCAAGCTTACTGTTGCTAATGAATTTCTCTTGTGTTCTGATCTTAAATAATGTCTTTCGATTATTTCCTTTACATTATTAGAACTACTACTTTCCAAGTAATCGTCTATATCGACACCATGCTGAAACACACTTCATCTTTAATACAGACCAGAATCTCTACAAGATAGTTCATTCTAGATACCAGTGTTCTGGACAGTCCAACATTTTAGTGAGTGCTTACCTGTCTTTTCTTAATCCTGTATTGGACTATGTCACTCCACCGTCTCATGTTTAATGAGAATCAGTGATTGCTTCTGCACTCGTTAATGCAACTTCCTAGCCTTTATTCATTTTGTAATAAGATACGACTTTCATTCTTCTCGAGCTTTCTCATTACCTTTCTGAAATCAGTATTTCTCTGCTGCTTTTAATTGACTGCTCCGTCTTATATGACAGTGCCTTTATGGGATGTGAATTTTATTATATATTGCAATCATCTTCATCAAATTATTCTATAGTTAAACAATAAGTTATACACTTCTTCCTCAATTGTTGTAACGACGCCGTTTTTCTGGTAGCGAATCTTACCACCCGTGTTCTAATACTGAACTTTGCAAATTGTGCCTATGGTCTTTAGAAAATTGATCGTTAATCTTATTTCCTCTTCACATTATTCAGATTTGCATCCTTTTCTTCCTGTTGTAATGTATTATCACCTATTATTTTTGTTACTTTCTAAAGCCCTTCTTTTGTATGTCGTGCCAAGTCCAAATTGTTTAACAGTCTAAGATACTCACTCACATAATATTACATTGGGCCTTTCTTCTTGTTCTCCTTACCATTCTTTCATCTGTGTGATCTCTGTTTTGTCTAACTAGGCTGTGTATGAGTTGGGTGGGAATAGTTTATTACTGTTCTGCCTCCATCTTCACTATATGTATTCCTGCAGCCATACCTGTATCTGTGGCTGTTGTTTGCCTGGAACAATCAGTTTGATTTTCCTGAACTTTTGGTCATCAATCATCTATATTATCATTTTCAGACACTAGTTTAACCAGGCTGATTATCATAATAGTTCTGGTTTTATTCCCTACACCTCGATACTTATTGAGCAAGTGGTGGTCGCATCTTCATCTAAATCATTTGAAGCTGTACAGCATTTGAATATTTCCAACTTCGTAAGCGCGATGAATAATGCTGTATCCTGGATCAATCTGCATCACCATGATGGTATCTTCATTTCAGCTTCTTTTGTCAGTGAGATTCCAGTACAATGTCGCCATTATCCGTGAAGTGATCTTGCGGCTGCGCCGTTTGCGCCAAACACCTTCTCATCGCTGCAGCCAGACGATACCGGATATTCAGCCGAATTGCGCTTTCTACACCCAACATCAAATCCGCAGCTCTGCGTTTATACATGCGTAAGTTCTGTGGGCATGATGCCAGGTATACAAACTTCTCAGACATTGCAATTCTGGCAGCTGTACCGCTGTTAATATTGATGGTTAATAATATTCAAAACCCAGCGTTTCGCATTGTTTGCGCCCGGAATAAGTGGGGCCTCTAATTTAAATGGCGCTCAAACAACAGCGTCTTCCTCTTTATGAACAGGCCACTATGATAACTTCATATTGCCGTGTTTCTGGTATTTATAAATGACCTGATTCATAAGTTTGAAAATTCAATTCACATAATCTATAATTTTTAATGAACCGGCGAATACCTTTACCCTCACTCAAATGGGTATTTTTCGGCCATCAAAATATGACTTTCTTTCATATTACTCCATCTTTAAAGTATGCATATCCCATATTAATTTGATAAGTTGTTATGCAAACATCCACTAGAATATTTATTCATAAAAATCTCCTCCGATTTATGTATATAATTAAATTGTCACCTATTGCTCTTAACATTTTAACACTGGCAATATTTATACTAACAATATGTTAATACTACATTTTACTCTTTTAACATTTAGTTATTTCTACGAATTAACTATTCCTTTTATTAACATTCAGAAGTATTTTTTCCTTAGTAGTTATCTAATATTCTTGTATCAACAAAAATAATAAAAAGTAACAGTTGATTATCTCTGTTCTTCTCGACAACTAAATGTTTGAATTTTTATTAATAGTTGCTCTTTATTATCTGATTAGCTTTTTGTTTATCTTCATCTCATTATCGACGTATTATCATTAGTTTGCTTATCATGATTTTAATTGTCTTGTTTGTCGATAGTCTTGCTGCAAAATCTGATATTGACTTCTTATTGCTCTTTGTAACTCTAAGTCTTACTATCATCAATTCTGCATTTATTGTCTAAGATTTTTCTATGAATTTCATCCATTATAGATTTGTCATTGCTTGCAAAGAAATTCTCTTGTAATGGGATATTAAATCAATTTATTCTTCAAAATACATACTCTTTAGCCTTACTGATCAGTTATAAAGTGGTCACACAGTTTTATCTATGATAGCTCTCATTACTTTATTTTCTTTCTCCGTTTTTTCAAAATCTCTGATTTTGTTCTTAACTAATTGAACATTAGATTTGTTTATTATCTCGAATATAGAAATGTTTGTAATGAGTGTTTTATTCAAATAGTCATAATAGCTAGAATAATAAACACGGCGTTTTCTTAACAGCACGCTTTTAAGACATCTTTTGGTATTCTGCTCTCTCATCTTCTATTACTAGTTTTCAGATAAATTTTAACATTTATTGCATCTTCTTTCTTAATTTTCTTCATTCTTGCTTTCTAACAAAGTAAATAGCAATCTTATCTATTTTCAAAAGTGCTAGATGGTTTCGCCTTTTTACTAATCAACTATATGCCCTCTGATGATATTTCATTGTAACATTCTTACACTGTTCGATACTTTTAATTGTCAACTGTTCATCACTAAATATTAGTACATTCTATTATCATATTTTTCTTTTTCATAATAAATGCAAATAATCTGTTTTAAAACTTATTAGATATACAAAAATACAGCTGAAGAACGCTGTGTATCTTTTTGCATTATTAAAACCCAATTCCATCTCTGAAAATTGTTACCTACCTCTGCTGTGTACCCCGTGATGTTTGTCAACTTCTCAATCATAAAGTGTCAGCAAACTAAACTATCGTTAGCACATAACTTCGCCTTAATTGTTCATCAATCATTCTGGTCTGTGAACGTATTTGATATGCTTTTGCAAAACGATATGACATGCCATTGTCGTAAGTTTCTAAGAATAGGTGCATATTTTGAGATCGGTGAATCATGCAGTACCAATACCATCTCTCCTATTCTTGTGATCCTTCATCCCGAACAGCAGGCACCGAACATCATGGCCGCAACAAGTCTACAGCACCTGCAATTTCATTCTCGATTATACTCTGTGGTGTTATGCAAACAATACACTAGTCTCATCTTTATGAGCATTATGCATCTTCCTCTGTGAATGTGTTGCTACAGAAACGGATCGCTTTTTGGCATAACTGCTGCACAGTTTTGGTAATTCACCATGTAGATAGTTCCTAAGTCATTTGTGATATGTAATTTAACTAGTCATTTTCGTGTGGAATTTCCTTTCATCTAAAACTTTATGTGTTCTTCCCATTCCGCTACCGGATCATCTCAGTTGGTTTAGCTTAAAACTTGTAATATTTGATCCCAGTTTAAATAAACCCTTCATCATCTAATTAAAATTATAGTCTTTTATCCTACTGTTGATACGAAAACAACTTTAAAATTTTCCTCGCTCCATGATAAGACTACTACGTTACGCATAGCTTTTGAACGTCCTACCATAGATAACAATTTCACCCTACTCACACTGTAGTCCATCGGATCATCTCCAATAATAGATAAAATGCCTTCCTTAATTATCTTGGTGTATCAATACCATTGACAACTTCTTGTAATCTTCTTTAAATACTGAGGCTAATTTTGTTAATTGATCACGCCATTCTACTGATACTCTTTTGCTCTGTTTCTTAAACTTCCTGCTGCAACAAACTCGTGTTTCAGTACTAACTTCATCTGGTTGTCCTTCTGGACAAAACAATCTCCAACTTTCGCAATAAGTTGGGCATATTTTTAGTGTTTATTCGTCATTTTGATTTCCTAGCTTTTTTCTCTTAATTTGCCAAATTAAACAAATAACTATTTCTTAATTGCACATATTATTATATCACTTTTTGTTGGAATAATATTAGTAGAATTTTTAACAGCAATACGTAACAT